>Ga0307512_10004748_pt1 | contig 14649 bp, 14 predicted proteins | sample 14_EM_MG_FD_200267 | JGI IMG/M metagenome (GOLD analysis project Ga0307512, IMG submission 200267) | Populus trichocarpa ectomycorrhiza microbial communities from riparian zone in the Pacific Northwest, United States - 14_EM | ecosystem: Host-associated > Plants > Roots > Unclassified | place... | reverse complement strand
CGCGGAGATGTATGCGATGTCGGAAGCAATGAAGGTTGCGGATGAGATGGCAGAAAGAAAGGAGGTTACCAGGGTTACGGTTTTTACGGATTCCCAGGCAACTTTAAAATGAATACAATCGGACGAGCCAGGACCAGGACAGGTACTAGCGCTGCGAACGATGAATTGGACCGATGCATTAGCCAGAAAAAATATCCAGGTGGAGTACCGGTGGGTACCTGCGCATAAAGGGATAGAAGGAAATGAAGAAGCGGACCGACAAGCAACAAAGGCGGCGTATAAGCATTGCGGAAGTTATACCGAAACGCAAAATCCACTACCGTTTTTAGATTTCGTTTCTTTCTCCCATGTTAGTCGAAGGTTGACTGAGGCGAAATGGGAAGAAAGTAAAGAAGAAATAAAAAAGTCGGGGAAAAAGTCAAGGCACAGTTACCGGTATGATTTGGTGAAAAGGGGGGGTAACAGTGCGGTGATGGGAGCCAAAAAGACGATTGCGGTGAGGTTTTATCAGCTTAAGTCAGGACATGCACTGATAGCGAAATACCTATTGCGGATCGGAAAAAGAAGGGATATGAAATGCTGGTGGTGTGGGCATGAATATCAGACAAGAGACCACCTTTTTAAGTGGTGTAAAAGATGGAAACGAGAACAAAAAAGGCTTTGGGTTGATGGGCAAGAGGGGGAGGGGGGGTATGAGGGCGTTGAAAAGGTGTTGAAGAAGCCAAAGATTTCATTGCCAATGTCTCTCGTTTTTGCAGAAGAAAAATGTTCGCAGGCTTTGATGGATTTTTTATCTTGTACAGATGTCGGCAGAATTAGCGGAGTGGTGGAGGAGGCGGAAAACTCAGATCACGAGGAGTCGAGTGATGGGGGGGTGTAAAAGTTGATGTTGTGTTTTTTTTGGCGGTTTCTTTTGTTATAAGGGGAAGAGGACTCGCGACTTTGCTTTTGTTTCTTGATGTTATGAAAGAAGCGGGGAGGATATATGTATGGGATATGCCATGGCCGCCAGCGGCCGAATGCAATATGATTACAAACAAACAAACAAGAGATAGAGTGCCGCCTAGTGATTGGATTCTCTTAAAGAAAAAATTCTTTGTTTCGGTTACGGAAGGCAGCTGTGCATGTGTGGTGGTAGGAGAATGTGAAGCGCTCTGTGGTCTGAAGGAAGTTGTAAAGAGTGAAAGGATTCAGTTCAAGGGTAGTGATCACCGAATTTAGCGTGAATTGTTCACAATAGCAATTCTCAGTGAAAACTCACAACCCACAGACGATAACACTTTTGATTAGCTAACTCGGTGAGAGTTCTCAACGTGAATTTTGAAGTTTTCCGCATCCCGCACCCTCTACTGCGTCAAAAGACATGGATTGCTGTCTGGCGTCATACCATAGACTCTCACGCTGTCGCATGATAATCATTCGGTCGTCGGTTATAATTCACTACCCACCTACTAATAGTAACGTGGGTATTTACCTGGTACAAAGATAGAGTCCTCGTCATTGTATTCCAGGATTTCATTTCCGAACTCAGACAGAGGCCATAAAATGAGATATCCTAGGTCATGTTTTAAATACGTTCGGACGTCACTGGTCATCAGAGCCCGGTACGTATCCCTAGGGGGTCAATTGACGCTGATCCGGTAGCGAAAAGGTACGGTTATCTTGTCATTCGCGCAGATAAATCACATTTTATACAACAGAATAGGTTCCTGTCCTTAGCTTTCCCTGGTCTCAGTTTCTATGCATACTCCTTTCCTCACTACCAAGTTCTTACTCTTCCTCCCCTCCGAGTAATCTTCCTCAATATTACCATCTCAAAACCCAGCAACGAAGTAGGCACCTCTAGTGAAAGGTGGGAGTTAAAAGATAATGGAGAGAAACCAAGACACGTGAAGTTTAAAAGACCCTCTAGTGTCACTCGTCCCTAATCAGTGTCATTCAACCTTGGTACTTTGTCTAGAATTTATCATTGCGGCCCGGTAAGTAAGAAAATTTGTTATTTGAGGAGGCCTTCCGATCCTCATCTGTCGGTACAGTAACGTTGTGATTGTTGAATTATGCGATACTGATGAAGTCTCTTGAAAGGTAAAGTCTGCGTCTTATATACATAGGGAATCAGAGTGGCTAGAGGAGTAGCTTAGCCACCAGTGTGGCGAGTAGCAAGAGTGATATATCATATAGAAATGTACCGGCGACTCCGAGAGACATCTAGACCTCGTTCTGAATCTCAAAAGATTACCTGTTGTATATCCAGTAGCAAGAGTGGCTAGTGGTAATGGTGACACCAGCATACCCGAAGATATACCCGAAAATTCTTCTGTGTTCTCTCTGTACCATAGTCAATGCATGCGGTTCTTCCCTCCATATCGCAACACCATGAATAGCAACAGTGGTAACTCTAGATACTGTGAGCGACACTTCCGATTTTAACCAGAAGACGCATAACATCTTTTGGTCCTGAAGCGGATACTCAGCCGGTACGATATGAAGGCACTAATTGAACTTCAGCGGAATGAACCCGGGAGATGAACCAACTAGACCGCTACCCGAGAAACCTCACTACCACAACCACAGACGATTGCCCTCGGTTGTTGCAAACGAGACAAACGTCGAGAAGATCCTCCAAGTCCGGAATCGGCGGGATATCTCGAGCTCTGCAATGGTCTTATTTCAGCGCATATTCCCCTGTAAACCCTGGAGAATCTTATCTCGTTAACACTGCGTTTGAGTCGGCATGCATGTGCCGAATGGATAATTGATAGTGGAATCTCTATTTACGCTAAACTTAAAAAACCAACGGCCGTCAAGCGGAGCTGGTTTCTAGCCTTTGCGTGCGAACCACTTGTAGCCGTGAATGAACATGGGCTATAGTCCACTGGTGGGGCAAAGGGGTCTGATAAATGTCCTTTCGCAATAATAAAGAGTCGATGAAGTAAGTCAATTTGCGATAAGCTGTGTGCTTTTGGAAAAGCGGTCTTCAACCTGGTCTTTGGCATATCAACAATTCTACTTCCGGCGGATAATAGATATAAGGGTCTCAGACCCCGGATGCTGCTTCCGCTAGAACGCTGCTACCGTACCCCAGGTTCGCGATCTTTGTGGAGTATTGGGAGTGCAGAAGACACTTACCAATACCGTAACATCCGCACCGCCCTGGTTTTCTGACATCTCGGCTACCCTCCTTCCTGTTGACATCTGCGCATGGTCTCGCCGTGGCCATCTTTGCAATCAACACAGGGAGCAATACATGACGAGCGCGAGAGAGTTCCAGAGCTGCAGATATTGGGCAGTGGAGGGCCTCAGTAGGTCATCAACGAAAGCCGGTAGTGCAGGCACTACAGATGGTCAGGAGTTATGTTTATCAATCAATTCAATAGAAGTGTGCTCGGATGGAAGTACGAATGTTGTGGGTGACTAGTTATGTACTCACCCCCATTCCTAGATACAACGAACCTACTCAAAACATGCAACATCGCGTACTGAAAGTGATACTAAGACTTGGTGGCGACGCTGCAATAGAGTAAGCCGCAAAATAAAACGCCATGTGTCTGACCAAGGTGGGTGGTGAGAGTAAAGTGGTGCTTTATCCCTCCTCGAGAGAAATACCAGTCGATCGATCAACCATGCTTGTACTATAACAAACAGGGAGTATTACAACCAGCTGAGTGCCAATCGAAGCTACAGAATCCGCTGCCCCAAGCCATAGTATACATAATTCTAGCCATCTGAAATCACAATGGACAATTCTCATCCACAACAGCTCGGCGAACTCACGATTGAGCAATAGGGGGATGTATTAGTTGTAGTCTTTCCTGTTTTTTGCTCATTGTGTACTGAGCGCAGAAATACACTGTAGTCCCAAATCTTTAATTCGATTCGACAACCTGAGCCTTATGGTCATGCCCTGTCTCCTCCATCTCCTCCTTCTCGTCCCTCCCTCGTGCCTTATCCACTAACTCCTCCCACAATTTCCTCGCTCGCTCCTTTACATCCGGCGGCGTAACCGCAGCACCTGCAACAACCGCGCCCGCAACTGGAATAGCAACAGGGCCCCATGTCATGCCAACACTTTGCAAAATGGAAAACGGACCGCCCGCCGTCACGATGCCGCCCATTGTAGACTGCCAGAATGCTGCAAGAGTTCCTGTAGTGTCTCTTCAGTAGCGCTTTCGGTAGTTATATTCGTTGGAACGCACCTGCAATTGGACCCGTAGCTCCAAATCCCACCATAGCCAATGGATTACACATCAGGAGGATACCAAGACAAAGGCGAAGCAGGCGGATTACGGGGTAGGTAATGAATCGGATGAAGCGGTAGACGGCATTAAGGATACCATGGAGCACAGCGCTGACAGGGCCGCGGTGGTTTTGAAGTGTAGTTGTGACAATGCCCTGAGCATTTTGGTAATTCATGCGACGGTATACCTGGTGTTTATTGTTGAAGTTTGAAGTAGAGTTCCGGTTAGCATTGGAATCCGGTTTGTAATGGTCGTCTCCCATGCTTCAGAATGAAATCTCGATGCTGCGTTGAAGTCGGGTACGGTTGTGCCGTCAGTGTTGGACACGTGGCGATTGAATTAATACGCTGAACAGAGAGGATGCAATAAAGGGTGGTCTTCGGGACCTTTAAATACCATTAATCAGAACTGAGATGGCAAGTAGTACCGGCGCTTACAATTCGGTTCGGCTTAGCTACAATTGTATGATTTATCAATCCACATTCAGCCGCATAGTAACAAAAAAGTCCAGAATTTGAAGTTGCTCTTTGGTATCTACTCTACAAGTAAATAGAACCAAGGCTTTCCTAGGGTGTTCTTAGGATGTGACTGAATTTCGAAAATTGATTTTGTGACCATATTGTACTCCAAGCGAAGATAAGTCGAGTGATAACAAGTGACGAATTACCCGATTTAGTTAAAATTGGCTGGTACAATTCAAGGCTTGGCGGTCAATTTCCGCTCGATTAATTACTCCGAGAGGCAAGTCTCGGGGTTCTTGCCGAATATTATGACCACAGTTCCGGGAGTCCTCACCTATATGCCCCCTTAACTCTTCGGAGTGAGCATACAGTCTGTAATTAAGGCCGAGGACCCCTATTTCGTCCGGTACCGGTGCAACGGACCATCCGTGCCATTTCGACAGGTTCCAGGTGCAAAGCGATATGCTAATCTCAGAAGCAGTACGCTATGCAGGGCTTTCAACTATCCGTCCCCGACTACCGTCGGATGAAGGCCAGGGTCCTGAGATATCGCATCCGCTTTACTAATAACCATGGTGCTCATATCAGGAGTGCCAGTTAGAGTTAAGTGTTGTTAGAGTGCATTCCTGAATATCACCCGAATGCTTTAAAGCCAGTATGGCTTCTGTCTGGTGACCCTCACCAACGCATTTCATACTCGATGTGTCTTCTAGGCAGGGTAAAGCAATCATAGTAGTCCCCACAATCTGTTAACGTCACCAACCATCACGCGACACCCCAAGGTAAGTACATTCTGGAAAAAGGTACAATATCCTGGTTAGTCACGAGGGAGCTTGAGATTAACGGTGATAGTCACATGCCTGGTGCAGTTGAGCGAAATTCACAACACTCTTCAGCCAGCCATGCTTTAATTCGAGCTTTTCAAATAAGTTCACGATCCGATCCGCATATATGCATAGCCATGACCACCCGCGTACTTCTGCTTGCTTCCAATAAAACCATCATCACCATTGCCGTCCTCCATCTCCTCAACACCGTTCACGGCAACCATATATCCCTTAAATCTCTGCACCACGGCGAATATACTACTGCAATGTCATACCTAACAGTCGCATGATTAGCCCATTACCTTCCATATACACATAAGCACACACCCCATGTCCAAACTAACAAGTTACAAAGTGAGACTTACGAGGGAAATAGGTGCTATTTAAACCATTCAGGTTTCCGAGAATTAGCGCGGTGCCACCATTTGAACTTGAACTACGACATTGGTCGGTACGCCTGCCCCGAGCTGTGGCAACGCTAGCATCGGGACTTGCTGTGGAGTCTGTCCCCGGCCTTGTTGTGCCCGTTGCCCCTTGTGCTGTTGTGGTTGGCGCGGCTTTTGTTGCACCTGCTGCTGTTGTTGTTGGCGTGGCTTTTGTTGCGCCGACTGCTGTTGTTGTTGGCGTGGCTTTTGTTGCGCCGACTGCTGTTGTTGTTGTTGGCGAGGCTTTTGTTGTGCCGACTGTTGTTGTGGCTGACGCGGCTTTTGTTGTGCCGACTGTTGTTGTGGTTGGCGGGGCTTTTGTTGCGTCGACTGCTGTTGTGGTTGGCGGGGCTTTTGTTGCGCCGACTGCTGTTGTGGTTGACGCGGCTTTTGTTGCGCCGATTGTTGTCGTTGTGATTGTGGTTGGTTCCTCGGTCGAGACCGGCTCCTGTTCCGCTGGTTTTGTGGTTGGCCAGCTCGATTTCGAGAACGACTTCGGTTACGCGGTGGATTCTGTGCTTGTGGTTGGGCAGTTCGATTTCGAGATCGGCTTCGGGTTCGCTGGTTTTGTGGTTGTGGTTGATCCCGGGTTTTGGATCGGCTTCTGGTCTGCGGGGGTTCCGACGTGGCTTCTGGTGTGCCTTGTGATGTGACTTCTGATTTTTTCATCCAGCTTTTGAATGGGAGCCAGGATCCTTGAGGGTTCTTGGCTTGTGGTGCCTCTTGGGTGCGAGGTTGACTGTGTGATTGAGGTCGCCCTCGTGATTCGCTCGGTTCTGCGGTCGGAGATCGATTTCGGTTTGACATTGTGAGCTTCGGAGTGATCCTTGGCGCTGTGTTGGGATAGATCCGAGAGCCTGAACGTACTATGGGAATGAAGGAAAGGTGTGGGTATTTAAGTAAATGCGTGCTCAGCGTTTACAATGCTATTGTCTGTCATACTGTTTTAGAACGTTTTTAGGCTATACGCTAGCGAAAATATTGCCGGCTGACAGGCTTCATTGAGACATTACCCCGATGATGCGGGATATTTGGATGAAAATGAATGGACAAGGGATTTGCGAAAAGAGCTCCTTGATAAGGACCTCCTTAATCGGGAACAATGCGTAAAGTTAAAAATGGGGCTGACGGAGAATTGAGTTGCCGTGTTCCCCATATTACTCATACGCAAGTTCAATTCCTCATATTAGTGCATATGCAGAGTTGCACTTGCACTTTTGGTTTGTTGAATGTTAGTGAAAGGATTGTTCGGTCGCAAATAATCATTCCCGCTATCACGTGTGGTACATTAGAGTACTACGTTGCAAAGGTCTCAGTTGCAATCTCATACGCATCCACAATTGTACAAGAATCCAATAGTCTCGGAACCCTTACCACACTCCGAGACTAAGAATCCAATATCATGTGGCAGCCTCGATCAATGGTTATGTAGTAACGTTGCTGTGAACCTGCTTTAGAAAGTGGTATCCGAGAGTGTACACCAAGCGCTGGCTTGGCAATGAAAGTTTGTTTGGGCCATGGCATATCTCGTACATATTTCCTCCCCGCTTCCGTAACATAAAGAAACAAAAGCAAAGTCGCGAGTCCTCATCTCCAAAACAAAAGAAACCCGCCAAAAAACATCAACTTTTACACCCCCCCATCACTCGACTCCTCTTGATCTGAGTTCTCCGCCTCCTCCACCACTCCGCGGCAATGAAAGTGTGCATGAGTGATAGTTCAAGATCCAACAACAGGTAATTGTACATTAACATAACATACACTAGTACAATGTACATCCCGGTTATGAATGCATAAGGAGGCATATAGAAGCATATAAAAAAACTGCACTTGCACTTTTGTATACTTTTCATGTGTTGTTTGTATTCGGGTGGCATTGAACATAACACACATTTTGACTTTTGTCCACTTTTACCCACCATACTCCTCTTCTGAGGAGTCGGATCTCGTGATTTTTGTATGCACGGCAGCTGAATAGACCATCAGCAGAAAATATTAGTAATACATACCGTATGTACGATCTGTAGAGATACCCACGAGGCCACCAACATTTTTATAAGCAGGATACATTTAAAACCATGCCTGCAAGTTCAAATGATTAAGTATATCCTGTAACGTTCAACCACACACGTCCAAGTTACACAACATCAATGCGTACATCTCTCACGAAATACAAGAACATACCGCCGATACTCCGCAAATTAGCACAACATGTCACACCAATATATTCTCGGTCACCTCAGCGCGACAAGCAGCAGGTGACATATTGTACACTTCCGTAAGGTTCATTTATCGATATCATTCTCCGCAAGGCCGGTGTGAAAGAACAATTATCCATGCACCAAGTACGGAGATGTCATGTAAGTATGAGCGGTCTGCGGGACAAAAATCACCTCATGATTAATATCACACACAAATAAGCCATTTCATCGAGGAGACGCCTACCAACATATCTACGCAGATATCTATAACCCATACATTATCCCCATACCTTCCACTATCATTGTTCCCAGATATACCACCTTCAGTTATATGTTCGGCAGAACGAGTCAATTTTCATGACTCTACAAACAGCCCTCTCAAGAGGACGTGCCAGCCGTGCGCACCACAGACACAGCCAACATCTCGAATCCCAAACTAAGCTGACACCTTAATCGTCACTACCATAAACAGCCCTCATTCCCGCCGTCTTCCCAACCCCTTCAATTCTCACCATTCCTAACCCAACAAAAACACCAAACCCGCTCCAATAACCACGGCCCATCCGATGCCAGGAATGAAAATGCTCCCACCCATGCCGGAACTCTGCAAAGTAGCAAATAAGCTACCAGGCGCAACATTACCAATTGACGCCTGCCACATCGCGGCAAAAGACCCTGCAGAACATTAACAGCTATACCTCGCAGGTTTATAGGCGAACTCACCAGCAACTAGACCTAGAGTCGGGAACCCTGCTAAAGCTAGCGGGTCGACGAGGAGGAAGAACCCAAGACCCCCAAGAAGAGCAGCAAGCTTAGTTCGAGTTGAGGTAGGGGTAGTTTTTTGAGACTGCTGGTTGTGTGCCATGTCTAGAGTAAAATCGTATATCGGGGACAAAAAGTTTAATTGCAGGACTGGGTTTTTGAACAGGAGGATGAAAGATTGTAATGTGCCGTAGGGCATGTTCGATGGTTAAATACTTATACATTCCATTTCTCATATACTCATACTGAGGTTCGGAGTAGAGTATAATAGCATGTGCACTATTGAAGTACCTTCCTGGTTGAAGACACAGGCAGTGCTATACTCCAAATCGCGTTACCGAGTATATTCCCAATAAACCGCATGCCAGCTAGCACCTGCTAGCGCCAGCGTTCTGAAATTATGTTCTTGATAAGTGTACCCCGGTTCTCTTGCACTGGAAAGTGGCATAGCACGGCTGTGGCACCTTAGGCAAGGTAGTGATTTGCTTTCAACAGTTAATTTCGCCCAGTTATGATTAATCGGCCGATACGTTCACATAGATATAACAGGTGAGTCACAGCCGATCTAATTTGTTGGCGAGAGAAAAAACCGGTCCCCGCGTCTGCCTGGGCAGTGGGCGCGCAGTTACCCATACACGTATGACATTCCGATGGGGATAGCTATGTTTTACAGAAAGGGAGCCCCTGTGTGGTGAAGTTATGTTCACCCACAAGGCACTCTTATAACAGTGGGATTATGTATGTCCTTATTATATGTATGCATCAAATGCAACACCATATGTTGAAAGTAAAGATAGAGAAGCTTGATTGTGTACTATCTAAGAAGGCTACACGGCCATATATATATGGTCATACAAGTGCGAATGCGTACGTACGCATCTATGTATAGATATGGCTGAATACCATCAGTCCAACAGCAATCTCCCAGTCTCCCATACAAGCCATCATCTCCGGCCATACGAAGACTGAGATCTATTTATGCAACACCATAGGCGCGCAACCCAACGAGTGATATCCTATGCATGGCTATGTTCACATCATGCCCAAGATGTATCAAATGCCAGATCGGCTCACCTCTAACCTTCTCCCAGTCCTGACCACAGTTCAGTAGCTTAGCTACTTTAACCCCTAGAGTCGTGAAAGAAAGGACACTATCGTATCCTAAAATCATGATTTAGTGAGCAAAGATCGCCCGAACACATACACCGTTGGGAGTACTACCTCCCAGCAACACGGTTGTCAGTGTACCTGAAGCTAGAATATACAAAACTATAGTAGATGGACCAGCGAAACTTAAAACAACATCATATTGTATTCATCATTTCCGCTGAGCATCCCTTGTCACTATTCTGTTGCATATGGGTGGTTGGTAGGTACTCACATCCACATATCCGTATACGGACATGATCTAATATCTCTGTACTACTCACGACATACACGCACACTGTTCTCCCCTACATCCCGTTGAAATATGGAGGGATGAATCATGTACGTGTATTCTATACTACAGAGAGCAGAGAGAAGAGTCTTGAGGTATATACGGACAGTCTTCGGGTATGTTTTTGCCACATTTTGCCACCCGCCACTCGTCACTTGCTACTCTCACCACCAGATATTCAACATATCCTGTTGCATATATGGATCGCCTCCCTTTGTAAGGCTAATGGGCTTCAGCTGGGCCGATGAGAATCATGATATCATCGGGCCGCTGACGATCATTGAGACTTAGCTGGAAATGATAGCTGAGTGCGCATGCATGCGTACAAGGCATACACTGAATGCCGTATATAAGAGCATACAAACTCCCTCCTAGTTAGAACAATTAAGCTTCTCTATCATCACTATTTCAACATATCCTGTTCAAAGTAGAGATAATAGAGAAGCTTGATTGTATCCTATCTAAGAGGGCCACAAGGCCACATATATATGAGAGTACAAGTACGGCTGAATGCCATCAGCCCGTATCAGAGTCAACAGTCATCTCCGGCCATACAAGACACCGTCTCCGGCCATACGAAACTCATCTCCGGCTGAGACCTGTATATGCAATATATCCTAAGGACCAAGCAACGAGTGCTAATCAGTGACGGTAAGTGATAGTTCGTGTTTCATCCTGGACGACCGTCAGATACTTTCATATCACATGCAAAACCGCCCAGCTTCGTGGAAAACTTCTCAAATTTCAGGTGCAAAATTTGACAGATGGTTGAGAATTTGGCTCGATTTCAATGAAGCCCCAGAGTGTGGAGGGCATGCCACCGTCCCAGTTTGCTACTGGCCTGCCCAGATCGACCGTTGTCACTAGATAATTGCTATACACAGTATAGAAGTACTTGATTAGGGTCCAACAAGACAAGGCAGTAGCTAAAAAGGAGCAAGAGTACAAGGGACTCTACGGGAAAGAACTCTAAGTCGGAGTGGACTATCGGAAAATCTTGGAAATAAAGCGTGCACAACTGCAGCACGCAATAACTGGTAAGCCAAAGCATATTATACTAGCAATTGAGATTTTGTCTGTCAGATACCTTTAGTTTAAAACTTCTGAAAGCAATCACCGACTCATGGTTGTATCGAATAGTCAAAGCATGGCGGTATTACTGCTTTTGCGCCTTATTTCCAAGTGCACCGTATTTCTAACATTCTAAATGTCATATGGTTTTCATCGTATCAGCTACGCTTCAATTATCCCGGCCGCCATCTCCACGCATAGAGGGTGGCTAGTACTAGCATCAGTTGACCGGCAAGGTACGATGTCTCTCTACAATTTACAATATACACGCATACGGTTCTCCCCTTTACTAAAACATCGGCGGCGAGGGATTGTGAGTGATAGTGTATGATTCATTATACCCATCCTAATTTCTAACAATGCCACGGGATTTGACGGATGGTTAAGAACTCGGATAGCTAGCGAGGGCGATAGAAAGTGATGGGGCCTAAATAAATGTGTACTCTGATTTTGAATGTTCCGTTCGATAACCCGTGGCAAACGTCGACAAATATTTAGACTAGCCTTCAATAAGAATACGTCGAAAGGGTCTTTCGATAACGATACCTTGATAAGGGTTCGTCGGTTCTTCTCATCCACGAAGGAGAGCCTGCGGACATAATGATCCGCCGTGTTCTCCATATCCTCAGCTACAGTGACACATAGTGACGGACGAAGGCAGCTACAATTGTCGGCTATTGTACCCCGCTTCGAATTGCATATACCTGCAGAAAATAGCTGCGGCCTTCTTTCTGCTGTTAATGATAATTCATAGATCCGCGATAGTGCAACTGGATTTCAAAATACGACATAAAAATGTACTTTAACCGAAAGTTAATCGCGACTTTAATTAGCCTTACCATTTTATTATATTATGTGTTCGACTTTACTACAAGCTAGACATGTTTAATTTCAAAAGTTACACACCGTACAATGGGTAGGAGCTCCGCTCTTATTGTGCAGGTGGCTTTTCTTTGCGGGGTAATATATTGGTATGCTCTTCCGTTGTATCTTTATTCATCCTCGCCAAATTTCCTATCTGCGGCACATCCGAATATTCACCCCCCGTCCTAACCACCACCACAGGCGGGAAACCAATCTACTGCCACTTCGGTCATCCCCAGCACCAACCTCCTCTTCTGTCTTGGCAGAACGCCACGATTTTATCTCAGGCGAACCGAAAAAGGACATCTACAGGTTGCCTCCGAAGCGGAACGAAGTGCTTTACCCTGACTAACGGATTATCACCTTTTCCACAAATTTTTCGACCCCGCCCAATGTGGCGATCGAGATCTTCGAAACTACCTATCACCTTCATAGTACAATTCTTCGTCACTGCTCGGGCTTCTTTGATCGTAACCTTTCGGCCTCATTTTGGAACGAAAACAATATTGACTCGGCCGGGATGGGATTAAGTACAGGTATCGACTTGTAGTGAAGAGGGAGAATCTATATCGCTCCATGGTGGAGCCGGTCATGTCTAGTGGTGGAAGATGAAGGAAACGGCGTAATTTTGGCGGGAAACAAATACAACCAGTGGACATACGATTACTGACCGACACAAGATGAGACGGATGCGGAGGTTGGATGGGATGACTCGGATGTGAGTAGCGACCGGTATTGCACATGCACCGAAATCGACTTATCACGCCTTAAATTCAGCTACTCTCAGCTCTTCTCGATCTACTACCACAAACTCCTACAGATCACAAACGACTTAATGATACACGATATCGAGAAAGTGGCCCGACTCGCCGAGGCTTACGGCAGCCTTCCGGCCATTTCTGGTGCGATTCATACCGCGCTTTTCAAGTGGTTATTGATCGGGGTAATATAGGCTACTACTGCGATATTGTGATTGATATCGCTTGCCAAATCCGGAGCGCAGAGTTTTTCAACGAGGCCTTTATCCACCTTGCTAGCCAGTGGTGGGCATACAGTCATCCATGCTGTGGCTTTCTTCGCGTTATCAAGGACTGAAGGAGCGTGCAGACAGAAAATTTGCTTACTTCATGACTACTGCTGCACTTGCAGAGTATAATACGGACCGATACGCGGCGAAACTGGAGAGGACAACACAGCGCGAGATTGAGACTGCGTTCGAGCAGCTGGGACAGGATGGGAAAGAAGGTGATTTTTATAGGAGGATCTCTAAGATTACGGGACCTTGGGCAAACCTATATTTAAAGCCGTTGGCAGCGCCGCTAGTGGTGTGCAATCTGAAGCTGAGTGAGAAGGAGTACCGCCATCTGACGTGTGCAAAGTTTGAGGGCGATTACCCGTGGGGGAACGTTGAGAATCAATTGGTAGCTGGGAATATAAGTGGAGTTTGCTAAGGGTGTGTACAATCATCAGTCTGCTTTCTGATTCATTTGGCGCTTTTCTGATACTGTTTTGGTCTTCGAGTAGTATGTTATTGAAGGCAATTCCTAAAGCTTTGCTTAAGATGAATCGGAATACCGGGACCAACAATATATATGGGTACTTGGCATGGAAGACGAAATAGGGATACTGGGGCGTGGAGATTCAGCGGGTAATGTGTTGAGAAAGCAGGTATGAAATCTATTTCTTGTCTCCTGCACTGGCCACGGCCATGTGAGCTTAATTACGTTCCCAATCTCGTGCTACACATCTCCAATTTCACCTTTCATACCCGAGTAAATTACTTAGAGCCAACTGGACTCCCGGCGCACCACACTCCAAGACTGGAGGGCGTGTTTGGGCTCGGTGAAAATCGATTTACATAATCTTTCATCCTTCCGTTATACATAATGTCCACTACCCGGATCTCAGTGAAACGGATCGTCAAATTCAAACTCGCCCTAGATATCTAAATACACATAGTTTTCCGTACCCACTGCCGGTACTCATATACGCGTCCGGTTTGCCTCTTGTTGAGATCCTCCTTGTATCTCGCTGCCTCTCACAGCTGGTGGGATCACCTTTTCCACCATACTTGCAAGCTCGAGCGCTCGCTATGTAGCAGGGGCGACTCAATCTCGAGATTTAGTACTCTAAAATATGGCAGCATTAATTTGCCACCGGGAGACACTCGCCATGCGCCTGAGATAATGTTGGTCACGAACGGCGACTGGTTAGTGACTGTCGACTTTTTTACTCGAAAAACTTCCTTATCCCCTGGATCGTAACTTTGGCATTCCCGGCCCGTTTGGGCATGGCAACCGACTCCCCACCTGCAAATATTTAGCGATGCAACCACAACTCTGTGGGGGTGGCCTGGGAGCAT
>Ga0307512_10004747_pt1 | contig 14662 bp, 11 predicted proteins | sample 14_EM_MG_FD_200267 | JGI IMG/M metagenome (GOLD analysis project Ga0307512, IMG submission 200267) | Populus trichocarpa ectomycorrhiza microbial communities from riparian zone in the Pacific Northwest, United States - 14_EM | ecosystem: Host-associated > Plants > Roots > Unclassified | place... | reverse complement strand
AATGAGCACAAGGAAAAGTTGAAAGGAAACATTGAAGCAGTGGAGGAGGATCTGGTTGATGTTCTTCTAAGATTTCAAGGGAGTGGAACCCTGAAGTGCTCTATTGAAAATAACTATATCAAAGTTGTCTTTCGGGTAAATGCTTATGCTATTTACTTTTTTCTACAAACTTTCCATTGTAACCAAGCTTTGTGTAGGGTAATTGTTGGTTGTTACTTAGGTCACGTTTGGTTATTGTTCTAGGATAGAAGTCACAAATACAGAAGGACAAAAAAATGTCCGGTTGAAGGGACACAAATTTATGTCACTATGAAGGTTTTTTAGTGAATTTTTATTGTTTCAAAACATGATAGACAAAGAGACATGTTTCCTCTGTCTCCACTATTTTTATTTTTTCTATCTTAAATAATAATCAAAACCTATCTTATATTTAACATCAATACAAATAAAGTCCAACATTAGTTCAAATCTAAATTCTTATCTTTTTTTTTCATTTTTATCAAGGATATGTTTTTTTGTTGAAACTATTAGTTCATCAACAATAATAGATTGGGCAATGACAGAAATGATGAGAAACCCTAGAGTCTTAAAGAAATCACAGGCTGAGATAAGGCAAGCCCTCAAATAGAATAAAGCAATTACCGAGGCAGACATTCAGGAACTAAATTATTTAAAGTCAGTGATCAAATAAACTATGAGGCTACATCCTCCTATCCCCTTGTTACTTCTAATAGAAAGTAGAGAAATATGTTAGATTGATAGATATGTAACACCTATCAAAACCAAAGTGATGGTCAATGCCTGGGCTAAAATGAGAGATCCTGAATACTGGCAAAATACTGAAAACTTCATCCCTAAAATTTTAAATAGTAATACTACACTTGATTTTATAGGTACTAACTTCACATATATGCCATTTAGAGTTGGAAAGAGGATGTTGATGATGTCTTAAAATCCAAGATACATAAATAATAGGTTATTTAGTGTTTGAGATAGTGGTTAATCCATTTGTTCTGATAGTTATATTTCTTCTCTCTAGACTAAGGAATTCCAGGTTTATGATAAAAGCTTGAGTGCCTGCAAAAACAGTCCCAATCGGGGGGACTTAAAGACCCTACGATGATAAAGTCAATAAATTTATGAGAAAGACAATAAATGAATTAAAAGAGTCTTAAATTCAAGAAACAAAGATATTTTTCTTGAGTTTTAAGTTAGTTAATGCTATGAAATCTATTAATTTATCTTAAGAGATAAAAGTTCTGAACCCTTACCTAGACTGTTCAGGAGGTATTTATACCCCATACCCCATGAACATTGTCGTTTTTAGAGAAGAGAAGGACTGAAAAGCCCTTTGCTTTCGGTGACATTAATAGGAGATACATATCTCTTACATATAATTAATGAGATATTAAATATGGTAAGTTTATTAAGAGACCTTGCATTCACCTATTAGCATAGGAAAATAATTGCATTAATATGAATGATAGCCTGAGAATTTAGTAATGGTTGAATCCAAATGTTTCGGGTTTGACATGTTTGTCAGACCCATATTGCCTTGAGCATGAATAACTGTCAAGTCTAAGTGCTTTGTGTCTAGCGTGGTTGTCAGACCTTGGGTGTGGCTGACTATCAAGCCCAACTGTTTTGTGTCTAGCATGGTTGCTAGACTCATGCTATTTTGAACTTGACTGATTGTCAAGTCCAAGTTTTTTTAGGTTTGGCGTGTATGGTAGATCCACGCTACCTTGGGCTTGACTAATTACTAAGCCCAAGTTGTTTGGGTCCTGTATGCTCATCAGACCCATGTTATTTTGGACTTGGCTAACCGCCAAGTTCAAGTTCTTTGGGTCTGACATGTTGGTTAGACCCATGCCACCTTGGGTATGGCTGACTGTTAAGCTCAAGTGCTTTGGGTATGGTAGGTTTGCTAGACTCATGCCATTTTGACTTTGCTGATTGTCAAATTCAAGTTATTTGAGTGTGACATATTTGCCAGACCCATATTACCTTGAACTTAGCTAACTGTTAAACTCAAGTTCTTTGGGTTTGACATGTCTTCAGATGCATTTTGTTTTTAAGATGATTTTTATTTATAAAAATATATAAAAAAAGTCGACTCATGATATATGTCCTGGTGAATCATTTGGTGCAACAAATATTGAGCTTCTTCCTCTTGTAAATTTACTCTTATTATTTAAACTGCGAACTCCAAGATGGGATCACTCCAGGATATGGACATCATGATATATAGTTGAACTAAGTTCATTGGTGGTTCCATTCATGAGATTAATGTACATTTTCTTCATTGAATATTTGAACCGCTTAAGGCAGATTAGGATAACCCTCTACTACACGATCTCAATATAATGAGTGAACTCAGTTCAAACACATAAAAGCCCTTGTAAATTTCAAAAATCGTCCTCTCTCTTCTTCTTCTTTTTACTTATATAGAGTAAATCATAAATTAATATATATCCTTAGTTTTGTAAAACAAATTAAATAATATTTCTCACTTTTAAAAACTAGTTAATTAGTTTCTTAACTAAGTGTTGATACTACTTAATTTAATATTAATTTGTTTTCTTTAAATCTTATTTTTTCATAATATCTATCTTTTTTTTTTTTATCTTTCTACAGAATTATTTTCAGCAGAAGGTGCTTCTTTTTCTCTGAGAAAAGTACATTAATCCTCTGTACATATTCAAAACTTAGATACCTCACATTTTTCATCCTTCTTTGCTACCATACGGCAATAATCACATTTTTCTCTAACATGGGCACTGATAAAGTCAAACATGGGCACTGATAAAGTCAAACATGAGAATCAAACGAAAAAACAGTTGTCGTTCCTCTCTATTTTTTTTCCAGTTTAACGTTTGGATTGAAGAATTCAAAGGACAATTTAATAAATAAAAACTGCATTTTTTATATCAAATCTTAACTACGATCATTAATATCATAATGAGTAATTTATCAAAGAAATTTAATTTCTTATTAAATTCGAATTCAAGAATATTGAAATAGAAACCAAACCAATCGACTACTCGAAACTTGTTTAAAAAGCATATATTATATATATATATACTATGCGTTAAAGTAATGTTTGAAAACGTTTCTCAAAGCATATTGGAGTTGACATTCTAAATTCTAAAATAGTCAAAATTACTCACAACTCTAAAAAAAAAAAAAAATATTTAAAATAATTTTTTCAGAAACATTACACCGTATCACCAAATATATATTACATTACAAGCAAACTAAATTAGTAAATTCAATTGATTTAAAATTTATATTATAAATTAAATAAATTAGCTCAAATCAATTGAAAACAATATTATTTTAAGATTTTTTTTAAAAAATAAACTGTTACTATTTTTTTCTTAAAACAAATGAAGTTTTAACTAGTTAACTTGTCAATTTACTAAATTAATTAAATTACACACATGTATTAATTTCTTTGGATTTAATTTAAAACTCTAACTCAAGAGTCTAATTAATTCAAGAAATTACTAGATTAACGTTTAATAGGAATTGAAGTGCAATTATCAAATACCAACAATTCAATTATTGAATATCATTAGAGTTGAATATGCTGAAACAATTGGTAAAACATGCCGCGCTTTCCAAGCTAAAGCAAAAATTTGAATTCAAACAGCGCCTCTCAATCATTCACTCCCACTTTGCCATCTGTCCTTAATCTTTCAAAACCTCGAACACAACAAAAACCCCAACTTTTTTTTTTTTATCTTCTCTGTTCTTCTCCTTCTTCTCTCTCTTTCCTAAAGATTCAATCTTTAATGGCTTCTCGCTACAATTCCTACGATTCAAGGTCCTCAACCACCTCATACTTCTCAGACCCATCTTCATCCGCTGAGCTAAGCTACAAACACTCAACTTCACGCGCAATTGTCAAGTCCAAACCAGCAGATTTGTCAAAAATCAAGGTAAAAAACAATGGAAATGATCACAATTTAAGCAAAATGGTGAAGAAATTCATGGAGAAGAAATCAGTATCTTCTGCGTCGAGTAAAGGGTCATCGAGTAAGGCTGTGGGGTTGGTGATTCCATCGGATCTAATAGCTGAGGACTTGAAAAAGACTGCGAGGAAAGGAACTGGTTTTATGGGGTTGCAGAAGAAGTTATTTGGAACAGAAAATAAGAAGGAGAAAAAGGAAGTGAAGGCGTTGACAGAGGCGAAAGTGAATAGTAATACAAGGACTTTAGCTATGGTTTTGAAGAGTGAGAGAGAGCTTTTGAGTGCTAATAAAGAACAAGAATTGGAGATTGATAAGCTTAAGTTGATGCTTGAAGACAAGAACAGAGAAGTAAGTAGTGATTTTATTGATTGTTTTTCCTCTTTGGGTTTTGGTTTTTGAGCTTATTGCTGGGTTTTTTTTGTTTGTGTAGGTTGAGAAGTTGAAAGATTTGTGCTTGAAGCAAAGAGAAGAGGTTAGGTCATTAAAAAGTTCAATACTTTTTCCTGACGCAATGAATTCTCAGCTTCAAGAGTTATTGAAGCAGCGAGGATCAGAATTGAAGCAAGCCAAACAACTCATTCCAACTCTTCAGAGGCAGGTCACTTCCCTTACAGGACAATTGCAATGCCTTGCAGAGGATCTTGCTGAGGTATTAACCTGAAAAGTTATCAATTTTTTGGATTTTTGAGTGGATTTAAATGTGGCTGGAATGAAATCTAAAGATTGTGCATGTATAAGTTCCTTGCTTTCTAGTCTATGGGAGAGTCCTTGAAGATACCAATGAAAGATTTGGTTGCATGAAGGAGCATTAAGGTTCTCCAGTGATTATTATGCTAGCTGTATGTAATTTTCCATCTTAATTAGTATCTGTAGTTTTAGTGTAAAATCAGATTATCTTCAGATTATTAAAATCAATGTTGTTCAAATTATAAGGTTTGTTAATGAACGGTCTCAAGCATAGTTATAAGACCCGATTCAGTATCCCGACCCAAGGCTTGAAACCCCAGGTCAAGTCAGGGGTAGACCCATCAACTTGAGCATTGATTTTTTTTATATATATATAAAAAGAAGTTTTTTCACTTGACTAGTCAGGGCCATTCCTCGGGGTTGGTGAGTTACCAAGTTGACTTGTTGAGCGTTGGTTCTCAAGCATATCTTTTGATGTCATATATAATGAATTATAGATCATTTTACATGTTGGACGTTATTTGCATTATTGTGTTTCTTTGCAATTTGTTGGTATTTCAGGCAGCTTGTTTATTGAGCAGACTGCATTTTTGTTTAAAGTTTGTTTAAGTTGGTATAGGCGTGTGGGGTTGAATTCCCCAGTTATCTACCACATTCGTGTTGATAAAATCTTCAAAATTCAAACAAGGATGGCTTTATGATAGTATTTGGGGTGTACAGTTGTTTATTATATTTTTCTTCTTGAGAAGGTGAAGGCAGATAAATATGCAAGGGCACATATCCAATATCATGGCAGCTCACCAGGGACACCAACGTATGATCATGAAGAAACTGCAAATTCCTTAGTAAGCATGCCATTTTCCTACCCACATTTTGCGCTATAGTTGACAGTTGAACAACAAATAAGTTACTGTTTTTGTCAGAATTCTCCTGTGTGCTCTGTATTAAGAAAGGTCACTGTTCAACTCCTAGCAAAATGTGATTGTTTTTATAGTCCATCAGGTAATAATTGTTGAAGTTTCCTTGTGGCTTAAGCAATGAAATGTTGTGTACTAAAGTGCCATGATCTTCTAAGTTCTGCTTTACTAACTTTATAAGCTTGTCGAGTCAAATTTTCTTTCCTTTACCTCTTCTTCCGTGACAATCTGTCTATAACAATTCAGGAGTTTAGCTCTTGCGACGGTGCAACCCCGGGTAGTCCAGATGACACGTTTCTTAAGGATTTTAATCCATGTTTAACGCCCTATTGTGCCAAGAAAAAGTCCAAGGTCAGCAGATAACGCTCCATTGAGTTTTGACAATATCCAACCCAAAATGCTTGTCCTATGACATGCACTCTTTGCAACCTTTCAAGGATAATACTGACAGAATGGACATTTTTTGTAGGAATTCGAGGCAATGGGCTACGAGTCTTCGCTTGATGGGAGCTTATCCGGGAGCAATACACAAATGAGCAGTGAACTTAGCTTCAGCTCTCGTGTCAGGAAGTTATCCAAAAGTTCAGACTGTTACCAGAATTCCAACACAGGAAGCACAATGACCCGAGCAACTCGCAGGTCAGATGAAAGCAAAGGAGCATACAGAAAGCAAATGCAGCAGCAAAGACATTTCTAGCATCTTGGTGGTGATTCTGCTCTCACGAGGCATGTCTGTCATCAATCGATGCTCTTTTGTACTTTTTATGCTGATTATGGACTATAGTTGTATTGTGGACATAGCTGTAATGTCTCCTAGATGTAAATGGTACCGTCTAAGCACTTGAATAAAGGATGGAAAGCCATGTGTGAGTACAAAACATGTTATAAGAAATGCTGCACGGTTGTGCTACAGTATTAATCAAGTGCTATTTGTTTCAAATATGAGCTTCCAAGAGAGTATTTTGATGGTGCAAGCTATTTTCTTCATTATTACCAAGATTTTGGTGTTTGGCGCTTTAATGGAGAAATTTAGGAAAAGATAAGGGATTGTTCGGAAATATAGTAAAACTAGAGTAAGAAAAAAGAAAACTCGAATTATTTTGTTAAATGTATTATTTCTCAAAATTGAAAGCTGTGTTTTCAGGTTTCTAAATTAATATGAAGTTTGAAAAGCATATTTTATAGTTTCTATAATTTTCCTTTATAGGTTTTTCAAATATAAAAAATCATGAACAATATAATTTCTTTTATATACAAGTATTTTTTTAACAATGTAAAAGATTCGTATTTTTTTATATTTTAATTAGTATCATAAAATTATTTTTATTATAAATTTAATATAATTTCTTTTAGTTAATAATATAACCTTTTATGATATTTCTTAATTTGAATAAAATAAAATTAATATTCTATAATTAGATTATCATATATTCGAAATATTAAAATAAAATATTAAGATGAATATTGTAAATTATAATTTTATTCTTTAATATATTGAAGTATTTTTTATTTTTTGATGGAAAAAATTATCTTCATTCTCAACGAACCCATTTTTCAATTTTTTATTGAAAAACAAAAACAAAAACTATTTTTCTGTCATTGAAAATATTTAAATTCATAAACCATTGTCAACTAAAGTTTTGATGATGTAAATCATAGAATAGCAGATATTTTTTAAAATATTTATCACTTGAAAATATATTAAAATAAGTTTTTTTATTTTTAAAATTTATTTTTGATATTAATACATCAAAACAATAAAAAAATATTAAAAAATTATTTTTTTTTTATAAAAAAAACAGTGCTGCTGTAAAAATAAACACACCCTAAGGATGAGAATTGTCAATGCATCAGGATGTTCTTGGGGGTTTCTAGAAAGCCAGTACACTATTATGCAGAAGAAGCTTTCGAAAACTTGGAAAACGGAACACTGTACAAAACTGGTGGTAGAGAACACAATTTATTCATCATTTTGCATTAGAACTTTCACACGTGTTCTAACTTTACATTTTGATGGTAAAGCCCTAGCTCATTACAATGCTGCAGATTTCCATCATAAACATAACTCCAGTACCTTAGGCCATCCCACCACTAGATGCTGTCCTGATTATCTGAAAAAGAGCTGCCACGCAAAGGAGTAACAAGAAATTCAGCGGTGAATGCATAACATCAAACACAAGTTATAATTACTGCACTATAAAACACAGTTCTGAAACGGCGAGACACCGAGGTGGTATTATTTTTAACAACAATCCAAGATAAACATTTCTTTCAAACAATTTGTTCACCTTAACATTTCAGTACTTTAAACAAGGAGTTGCCTTTGGGTCCATTTGGGAGTGTAATCTCAAAATTGATCATCAACTAGATGGAGGTTTAAACAAAGTTTACAAAGATAACTTTCATTTGATGCTGCTGAAAACAAACTCCAGAAACTAAATGGCACAAATCAAAGTGAGACATTCATATAAATATATCAATAGTGTAAAAGTTTAGAGGGAAAAGGGGAGGAAAGACTAAAATCACCCACAATATCTCTCCACCTCTCACTTCAGCAGTGACCAATAAACTTGCTGAAGATGACACATATACTTCAGCAGTGACCAATAAACTTTCTGAAGATGACACATATCACTAGCTATACATCAAAGTTCTTTTGATACCAAGCCAGCAATTGCTCACAATAAATCCACAACAAAAAGCACCTCCAAAAATTGACTGCTAAAAATTTCACAATAGATAATGATAAATGGATTACGCAAACCCATGACTTTCACGGATGGAAGATTCAAGTAGCAAATTAACAAAAATAATGCAAGAAACAATAAGATAGACAGAATTTAAAGAGTTCAACATGGTAGAAAGAACATACATGATCCAATTACCACAAAGACAAAGAATCCAAGCAGTATTGGCCCAACTGGGTAGTCATATCCTTTCTTTGTTGAAGTTTCAGGAACAGATCCTCTCTTAGTGATATTCTTGTGAAACTTTGCCACTTTCCTCTCGGAAAGGCGCTTCGAAGTTGTCTGTCAAATCCAAATGATAATCAAAACAAGTTTCTATATATCCTATCTAACCAGGAAAAGAACATAAATGCTAGACTAACAAAGCTTGACATCATATCAACCTTCAAACCACGACAAACAAAACTGCAAAACTACTCCAAAATCACAACAAGAGATGAATTTTTTTGCTGCTATAGTGCTATCACAAGCTTCTTCAGTGAAATGGTGAAACTAAAATCAAAATATCCATTCTGTGACACAACTGATATGAGCAATATCCATTTCTAATTTTTCCTTTACATGCCTTTTATTTTATTTCTTTTCTCCAATTTGAAACTTTCATTTTCCTATTTAACAAGCAGAAAGTTTTATTAAAGAGAGAACATGTAAAAATAAAAACTTGATCAGTTTTAGCAAAAAGATCCACTAAAACCAAACCCTTTATTCAAGATTCAACAAAAGGAGCCTCCTTTCACATTCTTTTAGACCCAATGTATCAATTAAACTGAAACAGAACAACTGATCCATCAAAAACATGCAAGAGATGATCAAACCAAGAACACGCAACAAGATCATGGATGCAAATTTAAGACTTGTACAATTTAGAGCAAACAACAATAAAATAAAACAAAACTAAAAAAAAAACCGATAATTGTTCAATGAAAAAACCAGAACAGAAAAACCCCACAAACATTTATCTTCATAAAGCACAACAGAAAAACAAACAAAAGAGAAGAGATTTCATTACCATTGTTTTGGTCTCTCTGTGTGAGATGCAGGGGTTCCTCTTTTCTAACAAGGAGAAGACTTGTTGCTGGTGGTTGATTTTAGAGGTGAGACGTGGCACCGAACAGCTGTCTGTTTCTTATAAGCAGTATTTGACTTTGACTCCAGCTGGTTGGATTGGTAAGAGGGGACATAAATGGAAATGTTGATTTTTCCTTACTTTTTTCTGGAAATTCCGTTTCTAAAATTGGAAATGAAATATTAACTTGCCAATATTTCATGAAAAAAAAAAAAATCCCTTCATTACAATGACTTGATCCTCGTATATTTGGAAAGGAGTTTGCGGTTGACTTGGTCTGGTTTGACTACATTAATCATGTCTCATCTAAATATCTTTCCATTCCTGTATTTGTTTTTAAAAAAACATGATTGATATTTTATTAAATAAATTTTAGCATGAATTCATAATTAATTAGTCCTAATATTATAAAAAGTAATTACAATCATAATATTGTACTCTTTGGTGACTAATAAATATTTATGTTCTAATTTACGGTGAAATAATTGTTGGTCAGTAGGTGTCCCATGGTAAATCAAAATAATCTAATACTATATGTCAGCTATTCTTTTAATATAACTAAAAAATTCAGCTCATTTGTTTATAGAAAAAACTCTTCAATATTTATTTTGTAGTTTTGTTAGTGTTAATCTTAGTTAATTTGCAACCACTCACATTTATAATAATTTTAATGTCCAAATCACCTTTTTATCATATAAACATAATTATTAAACCCTGCTTATTTGATGGGTTGGCTTGAAAAATTTAGTAATCGACTCATGTTAAATTTGCAGGTTACCATGAGCAAATCTAACATAATTAAAATCTTGTAAAAAAAATATTATTTAGTTTTGTATTTTAAAAATATTTTTAAAAAAATATAAATTTTATTTATTTTTTTCAATGATTTAAATTTTTTATATTTTCATATCGTTTTATGTTGTGCTGATGTAAAAATAAATTTTAAAAAATAATAAAAAATATTTTATTACATTTTCAAATAAAAATTATTTTAAAAAACAATCGTATTAAATATCAAACAAGAAAAAAACCAAAATCCAGCATAGTTAAAATCTTGTAAAAAAACAAAAAAAAAACAAAATTCAAGTTGGCTTGATAACTCACAAATTAACCTAGCTCTTTTCAGATCGGAACTGTCAATTATGAAAACAGGCATTGTTTTTCTACTTGAAAATGTCATTGTTAGAAGTTGTCTATTAGTCTAAATAATAAAAAAACAAGAAAAAAGACTAGTAAAAGGACTTCCAGATTCAGAAACTCAAGCTGAAGGTAGATAAAAGAAACGAAACGCTCAAATGAACTTGTAGCCCATCAGCATCCACATAACAGAGAATGGCAAGTAAAAAAAAATTGCTTTGATTCCTCAATCTTGTATTTGTTGCTTATACAGAAGAAATTATTTTTGTTTTCAAAGGAGGGGATCATAATTCCCCAAACCTGTTGAATTATACAAAAATGAGAACATTATTCAACGAAGATATGTACATGAACTGAAGAGAACAATATTTGGACCCAGAAGACAAAGGGAAACAGATTACAAATGCATGAAACCGATTCTTTTATCTATCTAAAGGGCTTCTAGGACAGAACATATACATGAGTATGAAGGGTACGAATAACAAATCTGTTTACTCTATCAAAATTGAACTGTGTTTTGCAAAAGGATATCCCGAGAACAAATATTCAGCCAGCAGTTGATGGTGTTGTAAACGAGACCAGGCCCATGCCTTGGAGAGCCGAGACCAAGGATGATAAGCTCGTGAAATTGCAACTTATTTGTAGAATGGAGAGGGACTGGAATGTGGTTACCAGTTATGCAATTGGGCAGTTACGCTTTTTACCACAGGGTGATATTCTGTATGCATGTGCCTTTTAGCTTTCTCCGAACCAGGTTGGTCAAGCCACTCATCGTATAAGGATTTAACAAGAGGATTCTCAAAAGGATCTTTTACCAAAATCTACATGTCCAGAAAAAAAAAAAATTGTTAAATTATGGAAAGATTAAAACAAGCGTTGTACACAAAGACAGAACAGGCAAAGCATGTGCATGAAATAATCCCCGTTCAAGTTACCCTTTTCAGGGGGGCTGGAGAGGGGAAAAGGTAACCGCCACAGCTTGAGTGTATTCGAGACGATTTGTCTCATCCATCAAAACAACAACTGCACACCTAATGTAATTTACTTACAGACCATCAGATTTTTATGTCACTTTGGTAATCTACTATGTTCAGCAATCTCAAGGAGATCTTGCATGACAATAAAAAATCTAAGACACAGACCAAAACAGTCGAGCTTTAGAAGTGGCTCAGCCACAGGATAGCAGAATTCAAATCCCTGAAAAGATCAGGTTTGATATCTTCCTTTTGAGAACAGCTTTGATGGTAAGAGTACCTCATAAGCACAGATACATAAGGTCGAGAGCCATAAGCATTAAGCTGAAAGTTGCAAATGGTAATGTGTTTGATTATACTTGGTGCAAAACAATTAAACATGAGCCTCTAGATTTAAAAGAAGAAGAAGAAGAAGGCATCAAACCAATCACAGTATGCATAGCCCTACAAAAATATCTGCAATGTTAGTGAAACTCACATTTTCCATATAAATAGTTTCTAGCGACTGAAGCAGCTCCCTTGGAGATTGTTGAGGCTTTGGCTTGATTTGACCACCACCATTCAGGCAACCTGATTGATCATAAAGCTTAGTGAGTAAAGAATGTGTCAAATTTCAAGTGAAAACTGAATACCAATTAGATTAAACTGAAAGCCCAATCAAGTGAGGATAGAAAGGGAAAAAAAGAAACCTGATGGGCATGCCATAATCTCCACAAAATGATAATCACATCTTCCCATTTTGACTTTTCTTACAATATTTTGTAGGTTTTGAAAGCCGTAACATAGGGCAAATTTCAGTACAACTTTTCCATCCACCTACATAAATGAGAAATATCACATCAGAAGCAATAACCAGATGTTAAAGTATGTACATAGAATTATCAAGTAAGTGTAATTAAGGCTTAAGTTATGGAACTAAGGTAAACAGGACACGGAAAAGATAGTATTTTTTGAATTGTGATGATTATCCCTGATCCATGATGCATCAAGAAACTGTATTAAAAATTATAGAGTACAATTTCATCTTCTAGAAGAAATGTACCAGATAGGAGAATGCACAACTTACTTCCAAAGTAACTTCACAGAAATCGTTGTTTCTAAGACTTCTGAAGGCCAAAGGCCCTTCAATTTCTCTTCCAAATACCATTCTAGCAGCATACCGAAGCACTGTTTCAGCATAACCACCAGAACTTCCAGGTACTCCATAGAGATATCCTTCTTCACTAACATTTGTCAACCTGTAGAACGGTCAACACATTATTTTACATCAGCACCTCAACCACATGGGGATGGAACCTCAGAAAGATGATTGTGGTTCATAGGACAATTGAGAACTCTTACATTTTATCTAGAGGTGAGTCATCTAAGGTTTCAATATCCACTGCTTTTAACTGCAATTTGACCCCAACAAACAGAAGGAACAAATACACATCAGTCACCTCTCAGAGCTTGGGCCAGGAAGAAAAAAAGCAGAACTGAACAAGAAAGCTCACATAAACTACCAAAATTGGAAATCTCAATTTCACCTTTATCAAATCTAAGACTTCTCCAGTTGTCAAAACTGAATCAACCTCTGTAATCCTTAGACTATTCTTGTTTGCATCTTCTTGTTCCACTTCAAAAACAAAGTCACCCCTTGCTGCCTCAAGCTTCTTATCATAACAAGGCATCACAGTCACATGATAAACCTCATCTGGCCTATCAAACAAGTTTTTACCATTTACATAATTCAAGCACAAATGAAATCAGTAAGGTAACTCAATTTTTCTTCAATATTCCTAACTCTTTTTTAAAAAAAAAGACAGACTACAAGGTTAGAGTGGTTGGGGGGATTCAGATGCACTGAAAGTTCTTTTAATCTGTTTTTGCATCGTCTTCATTAATTTATTTAGTAGCACAGAAATTGGGTAGGGGTTGACTAAAGAGGAGTGAAGGGGATTGGTCTCCTTGTAAGCACAAAGAAGACCAAGAATGCATAACCAATGGTATATACTGACTCCTAATCTTAAATACAGAGATTAGCCATTACAGGGCATTTGAAGATATAGGTTTCCTCGCAAAATAAAGTAGGTTATTCCAATGTTAAAGTTTAGAAGGTACAATTTCTTACAGACCTGTAACTCCCAACAAAACCTGCTTCACAAAATAAAGCTTAAAGCAAGAATAGGAAAGCCCTAACATGGATGGTTACCTGAGGCCCATTTTTTGGCAAATGTGATGCTTAATGGTAGCTCCAATTGTTTGTTGTGGGCTCTTCACAGAAGATACATAAGGCAGAATGTAGGATCCTAGTTGCTTTTCAGCATAGCATATCCAACCTGCAATTACAGAGAAGATACAGGTAAAACAAATTTAAATCAGAGAACCCTTCCTCCCACATGGCCCCACATTCCACGGACCCGTACATAGCCACATTCCATCACAGATTATGCTATCGGAAGCATTCTAAATTTTAATCATGATTTTGTATGTTGGCAGGGTGTTTCAGTTTTTTATTCTCTTCCTATTCTTCTTTCCTTTTTCTTTTCTAGGGTAAAGTACAGGAGGATGCTATTTATTTTCTGAATTATAATAGGCTAAGAAATTAACCTGGACATGCTGAAGAAAGCATAGGCAAAGATGGATTAGATTTTTCATCAATGTTCAACTGGCTCTGTTTGTAACGACAAAGAAACTCATTACAAGTCTCTACAAGTGTTAAGTCCCTGCTGCAACTTGTATCAAATACAGCCTTCACTCCCAATGACTTAAAAAACGTTGTGAGTTTCTTAAAAACCTGCAAACTCGAAAAACATCTTGAGTCATTAGAATTTTGCAGAAAAGAAACACTATGTTATCTCATATCCTATCAAAATACAGCCCAGTGACCACCTGAAGTGGAGAGATGCCAAAATAAAAAGCGAGAGAAGCTCTTGATTGTGGAGACAGAGAAACAATGATAGCTTTTCCTTTGTCAATATTGGATAAGAACTCATCCAAACTTTGCTTCTCAAGCATAACTGTCTCTGCTGATGTTATACACCCGCTGCATCATCACAAGAAAAAAAAAACATAAATCCTAAACCTGTACTCAACCAGTATTTTGACAATAACAATATACATGTCAACACTAAGCATCACAAGATTTCCACAATTCCCGTTAATTCCACATATAGCC
>Ga0307512_10004746_pt1 | contig 14665 bp, 18 predicted proteins | sample 14_EM_MG_FD_200267 | JGI IMG/M metagenome (GOLD analysis project Ga0307512, IMG submission 200267) | Populus trichocarpa ectomycorrhiza microbial communities from riparian zone in the Pacific Northwest, United States - 14_EM | ecosystem: Host-associated > Plants > Roots > Unclassified | place... | reverse complement strand
ACACTAAATTATTGGATGAATATTTGTGGACTTAATTGAGGGAACCGTTTGGCACAAACCCGGACCGAACCGGCCAGGTCCGGGTTTTCTTCGAACCGCTATAATACAAACGGTCCGAAAACGGAACAGTTGCTAACACTAATCTCGGGCAATGCCGTCTCGTGAACCTCTCGATAGTTTTGTTCCATGTTTCTGCTCCCAACCCGCTCTCAACCAACGGTCAATTGCCTGCAGAATACCTGCAGTGTCCGCAGCACTGGGTTTATTCTTGGGCCGGCCATTGATGACGTTGGCACGGTCTGATATTTCAATCCGGTACTCAGCACTTACTGTGTACCGCAAACTAACCTTTGCAGAGACTCTGTGCCGTTCCCAGTCTGGTATCTCACCGCGTGAGTTCAAGTATAATATGTTATCACAACAGTCGGATTCACGAGTCCCCTCAAATGCTGCTGCATCCACGAATGCAGCCATTACCGCTCTGCATCTACAACCTGTCGTGTTGGGATACAAGAGTTGTGGCAGATCAACTCTTTCATAACAACTACCGGTTTTGGTTATTTTGCCACAGTCTCTATCAGGATAGAACTGTCTGTAAGGACGCATACGCCAGCGTCCGGCGGTATATGGATATGGTTGCAAACATGGCCTCGAGTGAGTATATATGTGGACTTGTTGATGTATAGGTAAGAATATCGCGAGAGATCTAAGGCTCGAGGCGAGCCGACTATATAGAATGGGGGTTACCCGGCCCTGGACATGTCACGTGCGACCGTGCCGTTACATTATCCCTCTCTTCAGGCGCAGACCTTCTGGGCTGCCAAAGCCAGTATATGAGAATAGAAGGAAAGAGAAACAAGAATGAAACAATCATCCTATGTACGCGATCGTACGAACCCATAAGTCTCACAAGCGATCGGTACAGCTCAATGACGACCTTTCGGCGGATGTGGCGCACTTGGAAAATCAACCTCCACTTGACTGACTCCGAAGGTGGAAAAAACCCGTGCCGATGCCATTTGTACTGGGCCGAGATCCAAAGAAGAGAAGAAGAGAAGAGAGAAACAAGAAAACATCCAAAAGTGATCCCGTCCTCCATATATCCACTTCCAAACCCATACTCCACCGACCATCCATGCCCATAGCTCTTAAATCTTCACATTGGCCATTGTCGGAATTCGTCAGGGTGATAGAGAGCTTCCGCTCATGACTTGGCATCGATGGGAGCTTCCGCAGCCGGCATCGGTCGTAGCCTTCGGCTATTGTCAATCGTATATGTCAATCGCGTCTTATTCGTCGATATCTCACACGTAAGCTTCTCTAAAATGGTTATACTTACCAAGTTCAAGCGCGCTAGCGCGGTCTGATTTCTGTGCAGTGCTTCCGTAAGCTCTATAGAGTATAACTTGCAGCCGGTAGTCATCGGTACTCAGCATTGACTCGTAAGGTCATCTTGATACGGTAATCATCTTTCGATGTCCGCTTCAGTGGCCATCCGGTTGACACCATGGTTGCACTCTCGATAAGCGGCTTCAGTAACATGTCGGTCGACTTGACTGATCTGACTCGGCTATCTCCCTCTTCTTTTGAAAATTCGTTGCTCCGTCGACGACTTCATCATATCGATTGTCGATTGTCATCGTGGCTCGGTAGCAGTGTCCTCGTGATTCAGGATTGTAATCATAATCTCTGTGATTCGACAGGTAATTCGGTTCGACTTTCGCTTCATCTGCAGACTATCCTTTTTCGGCTTCGGTCGTCCTTCCGCGTCGCCCTCTGTCCAGTAACTACCATGACTTGCTCTGCCTGTCGACTTACTGTTGTATGAGACCTCCCAATGTCCTCAATCTCGACCTCACTGCAACGGCTATGTTTCGTCCATCCATATTCGGGTATCCTATTGACTTCGCTTCGCTTATTGACTTCCATCCATCTCTCCGGTGAACTTGCATGTACACTTGTCATCCGTCGTATGCTCGGTGATCATCATCTCCAATTGCTGGGTACACTCGCACGCTTTCCTGTGGTGTGCTTGCCACTTCTTCGTCAGGTACGCTGTGGTGAAACGGCGGAGTTTGAAGGCAGAGAGCCCATCATCAAGATTCCGCTGCACCTCTCGCGGAATTCCAAAGGGAATTCGTGAGAAAGAGCGGTTCTGGCTCGACGAGCACAGGAAGAGGGTGAGAAGATATGATACTATCCGGCCTTGTGGATCCAAGCAATTGGGTGGATCCACGATATCTTGGAAAGATCATCGCCGCTCCCTGAGTCAAGTTTGACAATTGTTCCCCTGGTGCGCTTGGAGCTGCTAGCCGTCTCTATTGGTGAATGCACTTTGCGGTGCTTCGTTCCCGCACTTGCGGAATGTTGATAGTTCGCGGTAGGGGGTTCTTGCCTCCGGTATGGTTATCCCCGTCTTTGTATATGTCGTTGCTCTGCCGACGACTAGTCTCATACAGCTTCGTTGGGTGCCATATCGATTGGTAAGACTTGATTCGGTGTTGATTCGGAAGTCGATTGCAGTCGTTCAGTATCTCGTTCGGAACTGCTTCCACTCTCTGTTCATGATCACCATCGCCGTCTCCATCGCCCATTGCATCGGTATATCTAACTTGTAAGCATCCTGGTATCCGGTCATACTCACCATACTTTCAAGTGCGCTAGCACTCGAGCTCTCCCAATTCGTTGTGAAAAACTCCGCAGGCTCAACCCATCAGTGATCATTGTTGCAGCTTTGGAAGCTGCTTCGGTAGTCATATTCGTACTCGTTATATATCCTCCCTTCGGAGATCAGGGCTCCTCAGACGATTTTCCAATTCTTATGCAAGTCCATTGCACCCTCCGCTCTACCATTCTCTGTCAGGTCAGGGTAACCGACCATTGGGATATTGACAATTTTCTTGTTCACGTCGGTAGCCAGTGTGTCCGTAGCCTGGGCTGTCTTGATAGCTGGTAGGAGGTCGTAAGGTCAAAGGCTGCTAAGTTGCTAAAAGTCGTGCAGCAGGTCTCTCATTGCTTGGTTGATTGAGGCCGGCTTCCGCTCAACCTCAGCGATATATGATTGTATGAGAATACTCAGGCCCGTATGTAAGTCATGATATCTCTCAGAGACAGCTCGTATGAATTCGTACGACTGCTTCTGCTCTATCCTCTGCATTCGCGAAAGAATCAACAAAAGATGGAAGCGTTGAAGGGTAAAATCCAGGAGGCCTTGTCATTAGCGGTTCGCCCACGAATTGACCAAGCCCCGCCGTCCAGTGACTCCCTTCGTGCCTCGGCGAGCCAGTAGCAGTCATTCAAGGATCCCATGTGGACGCTCTTCTGCCGCAACTAATGCCGCTGCTCTTTGCTCGCTCATGCAGCATACGAGGGTTACCACTTCTGCTGGTCAATCTACAGCTTCAATGGGTCCGCTCTACCGTAGCTCTAGCAATCCTAATCAGTTGGCTTCAGAAAAGAAGGCCATAGCAAGCTCCACACATTGTGGCTAATGCCCGCTCCAGGACGATGCCAGTCGGTTGACGACTGGACAATCGTGAGTCTACTCCTCGCAGGGTCTTGAGGATCAGCAGTCAATTGTTGTCCAACCACCGCGGATTATTATCACCAACTAGTTGCGAGCAGGAACCGTGAGAGCTCAAAGTATACATTGCATGCATCTTCCTCACCCGTGCACAGGGTTCCTATGAAGAATAAATAGCCTCGAGATCCAGTAGTCTCGATATTTGTGGGTCCCCAGTGCTAGTCATTGGGGCACCCGGTTGTCATCTCGAGAGAGAACAGCGGGCGGTCAACGTAGTACGGCAGAATCAATTGGGAATTCGCTCGTTTCCTGGTCGCTTGATAGTTGTTCCCGACTGGTAGTTGTTACGAATCGCTGCTAGGTGTCGGGTGCAGGGCATCCGAGTTCGTGGCAGCGTAGGTATCGGTGACTGAATTCGCAGAAATGGTATTCGCTCGACCAGGATCGATTTCGGCGGTCTCAATTTGAAGGAAAGCATTTTGCTCTATGTCGCATACGCAGGCATTGCGGTGGGTATCCCTCGAAATTGTAGGTGGACATCGAGTATCCGATCACATTATCCTCATTCTCATCGTAAGTGAGCTTCGCCGGATGGCATCTCCTCCAGGTGAACTTTCATCGTGTAGTTGATCTCCGTAGCCGGATTTCGTTCGCAGAAAGGCTCTCCTCCATAGGCGCTCTTTGATAGTGAGAGGTAGACTTCTCGTTTGGTTCTTGTCAGTCGTACACGTTCAGGGGTAATATAGTCAATCTTGTCAACCGCGATCTTTGCATCGCTTGGTGCTGCTCAATTGACTGCAGTCGATTGTATTTGTGCTCATTGCAATACACTGTATGCGACTTCCTCTTGTTGGACGTGTGTTGCAATTGTCTCTGGACTTGTAGCGTTCGTAGACATTGTTGGCCGGTAACGCCTCTCGCTGCCAAGTGCATCTTCGAAATCGTCTCTGCTCGTGACAGTTCACCAGATTGCAGGATGAATGTCTTGAGACTCGTGGCTCATATAATCGGTAGGTATCTGGACTCGTGTCGCAGTGCATTATCGAATTGTTGACTTCGTATTCTTGCTCGTCGAAATAGGGGTAAACTCGCAAATCCCGTGGGCGAAGCATATCCTTATACTGAAAAAGCGATAATAGTGTAAGGACGCATACGCCAGCGTCCGGCGGTATATGGATATGGTGGCAAATGTGGACCCGAGTGAGTATATATGTAGACGTGTTGACGTATAGGTAAGATTATCGCTAGAGATCTAAGGCTCGTGGCGAGCCGACTATATAGAATGGGGGAAACCCGGCCCTGCACACGTCACGTGCGACCGTGACGTTACACTGTTCAACTAACTGTCATACTGCTATTCGGATCTCCACATTTCCAGCGCAGCGTGGTTGTTGGTACCCGGTGAATACTGAACCCGGCGGATGAGATTCGGGAAGCATATACCGCGGTTCAACAAAAATCACGGAAACAGCAATCCTTGTCTTTATTCTTCCGGCACGACCTATGCGTTGCCGTAGAGTTGCAAGAGTTTGATGCGGATGCAGTCTCCACTGGATTACTACATGAACATCCGGAATATGCACACCCATCCCAGCAGCATCAGTGCATATCAACATCCGGATTACAGCGCTGCGGAATGCTTCAATAAACTCCGTACGAGTATCTTCTTGTAGATCAGATGAAAATGTCTTTAACATCTGATTCTTGTGAGGCAGGAATCTAGCCAGCATGGCTTCCCGTAGGTGAATTGCAATGTTGTGTGCGTCATGAATACTGTCCACGAATATCATCGTCTTCGGTACAAAGAATACAGATCCAGATCGAGGATAAATCACCTCCAATTGCGCATATTCTGAGTGTCTATCCGCCGCACGTAATGTCTTTCGCGTTATGGTTGCAACAAACTGCCGGATGTTCAGTTGATCAAAGGATAGCTCATACAAGTTGGTTTAACCGGCCCTCATCCGGAGTGTCGTGTGCACATATAACATTACATCCAGAGCAAGTGTTGCTGTGTGTGCAACTACTGGGATATTGAGAAAATGTGATTGGAGTGAGCCGATATTCTGATATATCTATTCCGCGTGAGAATTCATGGTTAACACCCCACTGGATCCGCCAACTAACGTTTCGGAACTCGCTTCAACCCCACACTCAGTGAACTTCATCATTTGCAATTGCTACCAACCTCTTGCGGAATGCACAATTGCGCTTCCTTACAGTCGTCGACCAAGAGTGGGATCCATTGAGTAAACGTATCTCCCGGGATGCGCGTACTACCTCCCAATGACCAGCATCGACTTCGTACCAGAGATTCGGGTTTTCTCTCACTGACTCCGCACTCAGTTTGCAGACCTTGATGTCATTGGATTCCAATGATCGTAGCTGTTATATGTTAGAAAACTCTTAGGTGGCTATTAAGTTCACATACCTGGTCATCCATAAGGGCAATCGTCAGAGATATCAGCAGAATCATCCCACCTTCAATAGCGTTTGGGATTGCTTGAAAGACCAAGCTCTTGCCTGAACCAGTTCCAACCACCATTATCACATCCTTCTTATGTACAGCAACATCATATGTCGCTGATAGCTGCCATGGTTTCGGTGCTACTCCGAATGGGCTCTCCAGTTCGTTGGAAAGTTCTTCGTATTAGTGTTGCGCGAGGTTGATATGCTCTAGTTCTACCCTGGTCAATGGTGGATCCGTCGGTTGATGATCCATGGTATGTCTTCCGGTCGATGTTGATATCTAGAAAATGCACTCACTACACTTTTTCCAGAGCTTCATGTGTTTATGTAGTCTTTTGTGGCGCTGGAAAAGAGGCCAAACCACATAATGCAGAGCCCGGCTTTGGAACATGCATCACCCGGATGGTCCCAATGGCAATCAATTATAACCAACAGCATCATCCGGATAACCCGGTGACTCACTACAACCTACAATACAACAGGAACAATTCAAATAAACTAAAGCAAACTCAACCAATGAAGAGAAAGAAACAAGACATTAACCCTCCCAAAAACACACTATTCTGTATGCATAAACCAGAAACAAACTTACAAGGAAAGCCCAAACACGCCCTAAAGAAACGTGTGAGAAATCCAAAAACGAAACATACATACTATCCTACATTCTCATGCATACCTGCAGTAGTCAATGTGGATTCGAACATTTCAGTTTGGGGAGCTCCAGGTTGATCCGGATCACCGGGTTTCAGTTCATGGTGATAGGATCCGGACATATGTCTTGATTCTAGCTCCTCTGGCACAGCTCTGGATGCTTCATCAAATTCTGCCTCTTCCTGCACTCCTTCAGCCTCCCCATACTCCTCCTACCATTCTTCATCTTCGGTGACTTGTTCTTCATTATCGCTAAACTGGGCATCCTGTTCGATATCCATGGTAGGCGAAGACTGCATCACAAATGAGGAGTTACATCCAGCACCCCTCACAGATGGAAGTAACTCGCTACCCAGAGGAGAGCGTACATGTTGCGTTCTGGTCCGTGGATCCTCGAAGGCCAGTACACGCCTCAGAGTATCTAAGACTCCAGCACCACGGATGCCACCTTGAAACAATGGATGGGGAGACTCGGCTCGAACTGATGAATGGGGTGACCGGGCTCGAACTGATCCATTACGTAGCAACTTGCTACCAGATGACCTCTTTCCGCGTGTCAGTTTATCCTGAATTCCTGATCCAGATCAACCAAATGCCTTCAAAGAGACCTTCATCTCATGCTCAACTTTCTTGTGGATTGCATCCACCTCCCAACGGCCTATCTCATTCTCCCGATAAGCCTGAGCCAACGCTTCTTTCCGGCATTGCATCTCCTCGTAGTGATGGATACCGTGTTCCTTCTCAGCCTCCAATACTTCACTGCGGTTCATCATCACCATCATCTGGGTGTCAATCCGCGCGATTTCTGCATCACTCAGATCTTGCTATGTCAGTGTTTCACCCCAGATATCTGCTGCCGCAAACCGTTTGGAAAACTCTGTATGGTATGTCGTTCCAACATCTGGGGGGGACCAGAGTGGTCGATCCGAATTGTAGTATTCATCAGGCAAAGGTAACCCGGCTGGTAGATTGGGTCCAAAACGCGCCGTATTGCCATCTAGATTCTTTATGTAATCGCTGGTGAAGATGGCATTGAGATATCTCGCCTCGTTGAAACGGCCCTCAAGCTGTTTCAGTGGCACTGGAGGTGACCAAGAACCGGCGATATTGGTCTTGATTCTAAGCCCATCGTCTGCATCGAATTCCGGTGCCTCGCCAATCATTCAGTCGCAGTCCGGCTGCGGGCAGGCCTTCAGGGTTTCTACCGGTACATAGCCAGGCGCACGACCCGGTGCCATTGATTTCAACAGTTCATGCATTTTGCCAGCACTAGGTGCCATCGCATTACGCAGATCAAAAGTCCGCGCCTCTGGAGCATATCCACCCTTGGTGGTGTGGTATGAAATGATGAAGCGCCAGATCAATTCTAGTGCAACCTCACTTAATTCACTGTACCATTTCTCTCCATTGTACTCCTGTGATAGCCATTTGATCTCATCCATTGGGGCGTATGGAGTTTCTAAAAACCGCAAGCAAACAAGGAAGAAATCAATACACTGGGTCTTTCCCCAAACCAATCCGGCTTTTCGATTATGCTGGAGCATCTGCTTATATCCGGTCGGATTTGCTGGATTGCGGAAGGCTGAACTCTTCTTCTTCCTAAATCAATAAAGTTACTACCCAATAGACCCGTGTACGGTGGATAATGATACTCACTTCGCTCCTTCTCGGACTGTTATCCAGCTGCTGCCTGCGGGAGTTTGCAGCCATTTTTGGGCATATGCCTCAACTTTGGCGGCAAAGTACGCATGGTATGTGTAGTACACGTCGTCAAAGCCCTGAGATATTTGCGCAGAAATCGCGGGGCGATATGCACATGCTGGGATGGTGACTTCAAATAGATTCTTGTGCCCTTCCGGAGTGAAGTCACGCGCACTCATGAATATTTGGGCCCAGCAGTAGTGGCAGCGTACATCGTAATCGGAGCAATCCTTTGAAGTACGCAACAATTTAACGGCATCCGCGCTTGTGTACACCTTGAGCGTTTGATCTGCCGCGGGCCGATCAGTTGTTGTACGCAACCCGTCGCGATCTTCTCGACCCTTACGGTGTGAGGCCAGGGTGGTAGATGGCGGTCTGGTTTGTTCCGGTGGAATCAGCGGGTTTCGCATTTTTTGGTCCAGAGGTCGAATCTGGGGTCGGAGAATCGTGGGCACGCTTGCGCGGATTCTTGACTGCACCTTTGGGAGGCATGATGTTGAGGTCGGGATGCGTATATTGTAATCCGGGATTGACGAAGTGCACGTGTAAATCAATCGGAGGAATGTCGGAACAATCGGATTGAGTTTGGATACTGTGGAGATAACTGAAATGACGTGTTCAGAGCACGGAATTGACTTTCTTTGGTATCGTGAATTCACTGTGAGATCATGTCTCCAGGCTCCATCAGCAACAACCCGAGTTTCCGTCTGAAACACCAGGGTGTTCTGGACGGCTCTGACGGCTCTGACGGAACCCCGTACCCTCAGACGGAAATTTCCACGCTACCCGTTGCCCAGGCGACGGGTCGCGTTGCATACTCACCACAATTACTATGCGCCCGGTATACGCACCATCAGAACGACACGTGTGTTACACTCTTCGCAGGGGCTGCAGTTATGCTGTAGCCGTTTACACAACGCCTGGCGATGTTTATGTCTTTCTTCAGCCGATAGCCACATTTTACCTCTCCACTATTGCTATAATATATCGGATGCCACACTCTCCCCATATATGTTTGGCTTTGAGATTTTGTCACATGTTGCAATACAGTCTACGCTTCGGATACCTCGGTTGCAGTTGCATTTGCTTCGCCATTATTGTATTTTACAGGTCTGAAATATACAGTCCAATCTTCACACTGTCTAGTACTATGCCCTCAGTCCTCCACATTCTGCTTTGATCCATCATCGACTTGCGATGCTTCTTCCTCCTCATCCGCATCCGCATCCGCATCTGCATCTGCATCCGCATCGGCATCCGCATCCTCGCCTTCGTCGCCATCATACCCGTCGGCATCACAGGTCCCCAGGTCAAACCTCTCGAGTTCCGTCGCGGGCCATCGTCGCCGGCTGATGGTGGGGATGGCATCGCGATGGTCGCTTTCATCACCTTTATCTTCGTAATCCCCGCTGCCCCCTGGCATCCCGAAATGAAGTTCGTCATACGTGCAAGTGTTGTCTATCAGGATGTTTGGGTCAGTGCTTGCGATCTCAGGCTCCTCAAGCGCCACTTCGGAGGCCAAATAATCAAGAAGAATAGCATTGTCAACACGCGCTGCTTCCGCGCTGATCACCACGGCAGGCGTTGGGTTCTCCGCCTGTTGGATCTGACACTTGACTGTAGCAAGAGTGTTGTTATACACCCTCTGATGATAGCTCTCCGGTAGTGTGTTCCAGGTATTAATCAAGAACGTATACGTGTCTGCAAGGCCTGGCGAGGTTAACATCTAGCGACCCGTTACAGCGCAGCAGGATGCGATCCTACCACCGCCATTCTTGTGGTTGAAGTAGTTCGAGAGATCAGCTTTGTTCGCTTCCAGCTTTGACTTGGAAGCTTCCGGATGAACACTTTTGTTCTTTTGCCACTCCAGCAGAGCATCGCGCAACACGGTGCATGTAAACATGATCAGAGGCAAGGGTATATGACCGTCCTTGTCGTTAATCATGGAATTATACAATCCATCAGCATACTTACCGCGGTTATTCGCCCGATGATCAAATTTAGTGTAGATTAACCGGGGGATTGCCTCCGCCAGGATTTGAAGTGTACGCTAGCCATTCGTTATCAGCTTTCGACTCTCTCTGCGTTGGATTTGGACCGCGTACACCACCTTCCACACGCTCTGCTACAGGAACAAGATACTTATTGTCTGCCAGAAGGGAATCAATGAATTCCACACGCTCCGCGGCGGATTCAAAGTGGTGGAGATCATAAAGCTCCGCAATGTTGTCCCTTACTGATTCAATAAAATTGGATTTAACCATATCGACTTCTGCGCGAACCTTGTACCTGTTTGAGCGTGTAATATCAACTTTGGGCCGTTGATTCAGCATACCTCTTTCAAGATCTCCTAGGTGCGTGCCTCAAATGCTATGGACCAAATGTTGTTTTGCTGCATAGCGGTGTTGCAGTACGTCTCTATTATCTGCCAGTGTGGGGCTTCAGCTAATGCTTTGGCAACGCGTCGCGTTGCATAACTTACCGTCTCCAAGTCGCTTGCACTCATAAACGGCCATCTGTTGCACATGTAGAGCTCCAGGAGTCTGCCGATTGCAAATACAAGACGCGTCAGGTCGGAGTGACCAAATCGATGGATGCTGTGACTGCCGGAGACCATTGATCGAGGTGTAGACACCGCTTGCGGTTGCAATTGCCACTGCCTGTGTCTCTGATTCTTTTCGGTAGCTCGCGTTCGCAGTGGATTTGTAATGATCACGCGGGCTTCTGGATTCGGGATGGGGGTAGGCAGGTTTTCAAGATCGCTGAGAGGAGTGGGAGTGCTAGCAATGCCGGAAGCTGGGCTGGATACAACGCGACGCGTTGAGTCTGTCTGTATGGTTCCGCTGGGAGCTAGTCTGTTATGACTGCTTGTACCCGGCGTGGCGGTTGGAGTAAGTATTGACCGTCGCTCTGTAGTGGACGGGGTGGAAGCCACGCATTGAGTGCTATCTACAACGCGTGAATTGTTCAGCGAAGATGAGGGGGTGGAGTTCTGACCTTGGATTGTAGAGGGTACGAAACTCCCTCCTTGAGAGGAATCCCTCTCGCCAGCTGGTACGGAAACGCGTCTCTTAGCAGGTGGAAGTTGAGAATTACCCGAAAGCCGTAGCTGTTGTTGATTCTGACAATTAGCAAGACTTCGAACATTTCATATGACCGGAGTCGTGTCATCGTGAGTGCTTTAAGAAGGTGTATTCCGATATAGATGTTCGACTTTAAGAAGATAGGAATAATATCCTCTGCATGCATATGCAACAGCAGGCGAGGTTGACTTCTATTTGAGCGACCATGGACGGATTCGACAAAAAAGGGAGGCGCTGTGTAGACCGCGCTAGACTTTAAACCCTGACAATAGTCGGGGACGAGATCCCTTCCAAAGCATTCAATTATGGGGTTGACAGCCATCAGATTCAACTCAGATTTAACTGAGCATTGATATTCACTGTTACAGCAACGTCTGAAGGTCTATTTGCACCGCTTGAAGTGTGTGTATGCCATCTTGACGCGATTATGATCGTATTACCGTCGTACTTGGCACAATACTTCGAACCATCGATCCTATATATCTTCAGCTTCCCGGTGGAAATCCCCCTTTGGCAGAGCTAAAAGCATCGCAAAGCGAACAATGACGTATTCTCTATTCTATGACATCAGTTCTGTGTGCTGTTTCCACTTCTAGGAGTTGGTAGCCGTGTTGGATGGTTGCACAGTTGGGACAAACTGTGAACTACTCAGTTTCCTCCGAGATGCACGAGGTCTGAGCAGTAAAAATGATGTGTGATGCAAACGCAATGCCCGGCGTTGTAAAGAGTCCTCTCCGCGAGTACTAAATCTCGTCTCGAGGCTTGTCGTTCATTAGGTGCCTGGTGGTTCTGCAAGATGAATGCTGGGCCGTATTGTGTTCGTTAACCAACAAAACTCACAAGTTGAACTAAGAAATCGCCGCAACTCGAGTATATATATCCCTTCTTCCCGCCTACACCTCCATTCTCGTGTCCTCTCGTATTATACACACCGACAGCATCCTGATCTCGACCTCATGTGACTTGCACAAAACAACGCCTCTCGTTCCAAAACGCACCCAATAACCTACACAACTTTGTACTTTCCTTCTGGGCTTCCTTCCGCTATATACAACTGTATCATAATTTTAATGTTTCGGATGTAGATTCATTGTCAACTCACAGCGATGGCACCAAAGGGCAGCAGCAAAGGAAAGGGGAAGGCTAGGGCAAAGATGCCGACATCGGTTATAAATCGACGCTTGTCATTGGATCGGGACCGTATTAAAGGATTCATCTCGGAACACAGCCATGGACTCACGCGGATATACAATGTTCGCGGTGTTAAGGACCAGAGGGCATGGAACCTCTTTTATGATATAATCTTTCTTGATCCAGTCACGACTCGCCACTTTTCACAATTCCAGCTGATGTGGCCGCACCACAGGAGCAGGAGTTCGCCTTTGCGGGAGTGGTGGGATGCCCTCCGCCCATACATGGAGCAAATGTTTGACAAAACCCGCGACCAAATGAACAATTGGAGGTGGGACAACCATCATGCCATCGGGGAAGAAGTCGATCCCTCCAATCCGCAGACAACCAGCTCGGGGAAGGTTAAACGCACAGGCGAGCGATACTATTCGTTCGGTAGCGATGATGTCAGGGCAAAGATTGAGCCACCAAGCTGCCGGCAGTACAAGCCAGGCGACTTCCTGGCCGTTAGACCGCCGAATTGGGATGAGATAATCGACGAGGATGATGATAATGAAAACTGGGTGGATCCCGGAGAGCCGAGCGGTGGGAGGAGCCGTCCTGGCGATGGCAATGACAATGACAATGGCGAGGGTGAGGAAGACACGCAGGGCGGTGAGAAAGGGACCGGGAAAGAGAATGGAACAAAGGCCGGGAAGGGGAAAGGGAAAGGGAAGGGGAAGGGGAAGGGTACAGGGAAAGGTATTGTTAAACAAACCCCAGGGGGAGATGATATCTCTTGTGCCGTTGCTTTGCAGTTGCAAAAGGAAAGGTATGAAGCAGACTCGGACACGGAGGGATAACTAGAGCGGGTATATTGAGAGCCGGAAGCATCGCCCCCCGTGTCAATTTCCTCAAATGATGATACCGACTCTACCGGGAAGTCGGACGGCGAATATGACTCAGAACTTTACCCTGATGTGGAGATGCGCATGGAGGATGATGTGGACGCACCGGACGGTGTTGATTTAGACGGCGATGTGGATATGGAAAGGGATGGTGATAATGATGAGGAGGAAGATGAAGAGGAGGAAGATGAACAGAAGGAAGATGAGATGGAGGTGGAGGAGGAGGATGAGGATGAGGAGGAGGATAAGGATGAGGATGATGGCAAAGAACCTCGGACGATTGGCCAGGGAGAGATGGTCAATACATCGGCTGACGATGCTGATACCATGGTAGACGATGAGCCAACCGTGCTACCTGATCAAGGCCAGGAGATCCGCGAGCATACCCCACGGCCACAACCTCCGGCGCCTGCCCCAAGGCCACAAACCCCGGAGCCTTCCCCACGACCATGAACTCCAGAGACTCATACCCTCAGTGGGCTGGAGTTGCTGGGGCTTGTGACGCCGCAAAAACCTCGCCCAGCAGCGCCAACTGTGCGAGAAGCTGAGGCAGCCGGAAACCCCTCGGATGTCGATGTGGAGCAGCAGCTACTCAGCGAATCAGCTTGTGGCGACAGTCTCCCCCATGTCACTCTCCCGGATGTCCCTCTCCCGGATGTCCCTCTCCCGGATGTCCCTCTCCCGGATATCCCTCTCCCCGATGTCCCTCTCCCCGATGTCCCTCTCCCGGATGTCCCTCTCCCTGAGGCGGGCCCAGATGGCTCGGTAGGCGAGGAGTGAACCAGTCCTCGCGTTGCGTTTGGGTTAGAGTCGGGTTCTTGTCTTGTGAGTTCCCTTTGCTGAAATCAATTCATCTCAGGCACTGATCAAGGCACGCGTGGATGTGTTTTGTTCTGTTGGGTTACGGTTGTGGGCTTGTTCATTTCTTTTGTTCTAATCTATTTATCTCAGGCATTGATTATTACACACGTCGCGAGGTTTTTGCATTGCTCAGGGTATATTTTTTATTTATTCATAGTAGTATGGGACATCGCGCATGCAGTGTTTTTGCAACTCCTGGCGTGATGGTGTTGAGGCTCAATGAATCTCTCATGTATCGTGAGCTTATACCCACACCAGACTGCTCAGGCCCAGCTCCAACTTTCGTCCCTTTCTACAGTGAATACTCCACTCCTCCCGTGTCGTCGACAATGCCAGAGAAGACCCCATTCCGTTGCCCC
>Ga0307512_10004745_pt1 | contig 14667 bp, 13 predicted proteins | sample 14_EM_MG_FD_200267 | JGI IMG/M metagenome (GOLD analysis project Ga0307512, IMG submission 200267) | Populus trichocarpa ectomycorrhiza microbial communities from riparian zone in the Pacific Northwest, United States - 14_EM | ecosystem: Host-associated > Plants > Roots > Unclassified | place... | reverse complement strand
TCCGTAAATAAAATTTTAATTAAAAAAAAAAAAAAAAAAAAAAAAAAAGATGTGTCTCTAAATCACGAATCGGACATCCTATGACAAGTGAAGTAAAAGTACAAGTACTCGTCATCACATCTTATTCTTCTCCTGCGCCATTCATTGATAAGAATCGAGCAACTTCGCTACGTCCCATGAATGTGGCTGTCTGGAATGGGGTCCAATCAAACTCTCCCAGGGCATGCACGTCCGCTCCGTATCCGAGTAGCACCTGCACAACCTCGAGATGTCCACTTCGCGATGCTTGATGTAGGGGAGAGTTTCGGACATTTGATTGTGCGTCGACATCGGCCCCGTATTCCAAGAGAACCCGGGAGACCTCGGCGTGTCCTCCTGCAGATGCCCAGTGCAGTGGCGTCCAGCTCTTGCTGCATCTGGAATTAAAGTCGGCATCGTGCTGCAGTAGTAATTCTATGACTTCGGCTCGTCCATGATACGACGCATGATGCGATAGAAGCCCAATTGAGCCGTAGCGCACGTCTGGGTTGGCTCCACGTTCTAGCAACAGTCGCATAGCGTCGAGGTTTCGACAATCGTAGGCCCTCACCAGTGGAGTTCTCCCATCTCGGTCTCCCAAATTCATGTCGGCGCCATGATCGAGTAACACACTTGCGGCATCAAGGTGTCTGGTGTACAATGCCGCATGCAAGGGAGTCCCGTGATAACCGCACTGGGTGTTGACGTCTTCCATGTGGGCGTCGACGAGGTGCTTTGCTAGCCCGCTAAATCCACATAACACCGCATAATACAGCGCGCTTGCCCCAAGCTGTGGCGGGTATTCTGGGAGAAAGTCGATGGATTGTCGAACCCAAGCCCGGTCGACATCGTATATCCAAGCCCATGATGCAAGATATGCCTCGCTCGGATCAAATAGACGTTCCATGGCATTTTGAACTAGTGACGTTATCACGTCCCCGAACTTAGCGTGATCGATCCAGTGCCGGGCGGCGTAGAATGCCAGAGGAAATGTCGCGAGGCGTTTCTTGTCGACGTTCTGGCCCAACTTCAGAAGTACTGCGAGGCACGCTCGCGCGAGAGTGATGTGGGCGGAATCTAGGGTAATGTGGTATCGACGGATGTTTGCAACATCGGAGGTCCGGAGGCGATGAGAAGTCAAGTATTCTTTCACTGAAAAGTGAGAAAATTGAAAGAACTTTGAACCGTTGTCCTCGACGACCGTGATTAAGGCGGAACATGTAGAAAGAACAGCCTGTTCGGGATTTTCCGGTCGCCGCGCCTCCATGAGATCAGGCACCGCGTCGAACTCTACCGCAACTATCTCCGCGAGTTCTTCAACACGAAGCGGCCTCATCGCTGCGATCAAGCACTGAAAGAGCCGATGGGCGTGTTCCCATTGGCCCTCTGGAATATCTTGTAACGCCCGTTGGTATGTATCGTCCAGGGTGGCCGGCAACTCTTTCAGTGCCTTGCGGAGACTCGAAGGCACACATCGACGGAGGGTATCGAGCTGGCAATATACCCACCGAAACCTGCAATAGACTGAGAAACCATAGATATAGACGGTAACAGAGATGGCTCACATCCCGTCAGCTCTTTCTGAGAGCGTATCGATGACGAGTTCTCGGTCCTCTGCTCTCCATTTCCCCATTGCTCTGTCCGAATAAACAAAAGCGCTGACGTATTTGTTGATGTCCTCCCTATGACCACTTTCTTCGTGAAGTGATACACGGGATGACGCGGATGTCAAGGGATTAAGAACAGCTTGTATGTCTTGCTCGGGACGACTTGTAATGCACATAAATAGATTGGGATGCTTCGACCAAACAAGATCCCCCACGAAGTCCAATACCTGTTCACGGGCGGATGAAGTGGCGCTCGGGCATTCGTCCATACCATCCAACACAACAAAAATCGGAACTTGACCCGGGAGTTCGAGCATGCTTTTGAGACATTTTGCAAGGGAGGCCTCGCTTGGTTCTTCGGAGCCATCGCGACACGTTGTGTACAATTGATGAAGCACGCCCCAGCAAAGGCAAGAGCATTCACCGAGTTGGAGGAGAAGAGACTTCAACAAGTTATGGATATCGCGCTTAGAGGCATCCATATGATCGAAATAGTAATAAGCGACCAACGCTCGTGTATCTTTGATGTCCTCAATGATGGTGGAACTTATCAACAATATGAATCCCATAATACAGAGACAGAAGAGAAGCCACGTACCATAAGATGGTTTTCCCCACGCCCGCTACGAAATTGGGGGAGGAATCAATTACCATAAAGGTAGGAGAGTGTGATAGGCGTACGTTTGCCATAGATCCACAGCACAGAACCGTTCTTCTTCCATTCGCAGAATGTACTGCCTTGGATAAACCATCCTGCGGTCCCACTTTGTTGAATTTCACGTGCGCGACTATGATTGATGGTGTGATCTGGAGGAGAGAGCCATGTTCGAAGTCTGGGTATCAAGCGAGTCCCTATGTATTTCGGAACACGATGGGGAAAAAAAAGTCAGCACAAAGACGAAGCACACAGAAAACAATACGTACGGCTTCCATTCGCCCCCATGTTATCGTCCACACCGCGCATGACACGCTCCATCTTTGTCTTGCAACCCATCGTGAGCGAGTCCAGCTGGAGAAGCGCACCCTCAATATCCTTTCTTCCCGCCAACCTCTCCAGAAATTTTTCTGAGCCAAAGTCAACCAAGGGATAGCAGAGGATATATTTCTCAAGCTCAGCTGCTCACTGATTCCCTTGTCCGCCATCATCTTTGTCGACAGTGCGAGGACGGAAAGTAATTGAGCCATAATCTTGCCGAGTAGCTCCATCAATTCTTCTGTCAGTGGGACCCGGGTGTAACTTTCCAAACGCCGGAGGAAGACATGAATACGCTCAAAGAGATGGGTGAGCGCCTTGTGGCTCGCCGTAGCATTCCCCACGACCTGGAGTTTGGATATCCCAGAAATATGGGACAAGGAACTCAGGGAGAGACTTGCTTACCCCGAGAAGAACCTTGATTCCGGTAAAAATTTCTTTCCCAGGTGAGAACGACTGAGAATGCTGTGTCGGAGAGTGATCATACAAGAGAATCAGGTGGCGTACCAGCCCAACCCCCTCTACGAGCATCGATGAAAGAGTGAATAAGATATCGACTGTCGGATCCAACACTTTCACCAAATTTTTGTCGCCTTTGCAAAATTTACTGAAAGACTGCGCTTGCCCTCGAAGCATGTCCAATATGACACCCAGATCGTCGCAGGCGCCAAGTTGAGTGGCGAAGGGATGGGTCCCTAGATGATATCCCGTCACTCTTTGGTACTCATTTGTGGCAGCATTGAAGGTTGTCGTAAATCTATCGATCGAAGGTCTAACCGATGGAATGCTCGTAGACATAGGGGCGGGTGTGAAAGAGGAGGGTTTAAATCGTCCGTGGGGTGATAGGGTTTTAAGAAAAACCCTCGAGACAGAAGGGACCAGAGTAATGGCCCATTCCCACAGATGGTGCCCATGATTTGGCAACAGGACAAATGACTCGCCTTGATGGTGACTTGGTGATGAGCGCTGCCGCGCCGCTCAACGCCCAACGTCATTGTCGGCCCGCCGAAGCCCGATCCGTTTGTTTCGGCCCCGCTTGCCCCTTGCTAGCTACTGCCACCTGACAGTCGACAGTGCCAGTACTAGTGACAATCTTGACCTCTACAACACGCTCGCGGTTCGGGCGGGCCAGGAGAACGACTTAACTGTTGATGCAAACTAGTAATTACAATGCAAATAAATTTGAACCCCCATAAAACAAACAAGCAAGCAAGCTAGGAATTTGCCGGCTCCACTTGGAGCGCGGCGTGCGCCCCACCCGCCCACTGGGAATGCCCTACAACAAGGCTCAGGTTTCTGCGCAATAATCCTTTCTGCTCTCATTCTTTTTTTTCTTCTGTGGGGCGAGCGAATACTTTGAAGACTTCATCGGTTGAACAATACACCCCTACAAAGCAACCCCGACGCAAAGTCAGACCCAACAACATTGCAACCAAATTTGCCAGTGAGTTAAGTGGCGTGCTGTGGCTTGTCTACTGTCACGGACCTCACGGTATTCATTATTGTTGTCCGTCGCCCCATTGACGTTTCCCCATTCGTATGTTCGGGATCAGGAGCCGTTATCACAACTTCTGAGGCTGTGTCCGAGTCTGGAGATCTAGACTCACTGACAGGGAATTTCCTTTTTCCTTACAGTACTTGAGTCGCCGTTCTTCGTCGTTTAGTACCTCAGTTCTATACCCTACCTGCGCCCGCAGACACTGAGGTAAAGAGACCTTTAGTTGTATTTTTTTTCACCATGTACTACCTGGCCCTAGACGAGAAATCATCGCATTCTAAGTGAATACATACTTGGTTCCGTGCTCGCAGACGCTGAGACAGGCCCATTATCATACAATTCTCGTCTACGCACACGAACCTATTTGCCCAACTCACAAACTCACGCGCATCTAATTACACATACCTTGAGTTTAGAATGACAACATTATCAAGTCCCTTAGCTGCGCGGCGCTAAAGCACGCCCGCCCGCGCGACCCAGTCCTCGTCTCAAGGACACACCTGGCAGGAGCGACTTTCCTCCGAGTCGGACAAGCAAATCTTTGATATATTATATACTAAGCGTGATGGTATGCGCTCAAGTATGGCGTGACTCACTCATCTCTCTTCCATCAGATCAACCCATCATTCCACCCTTGTCTTCGATTTCTCCCAGACGTTTCCACGCTGGCTCGCCCGTCCGACGGAGCAGTGTCCATACACACGGCACGTCCCACTTCTCGGAATGCCAGTATCCTTGAGCACCATATGGAGACATTTTTGGATTCAATATCTGTTTGTTGTGGCTAATTCGCCACGAAGGATCTGTCACAATGTAAGGGCGATAGATTCGTTACACGTTAGTTCGAGTGAGCGCGCTGGGTTGTTGTCTGAAGAAGACGACACAATGGAGTGTACCCCAGTATCAACGCGCGCAGATAGCACGAGAACTGAGGCAGACGTCTATACTGGGGTTTATAGAAGTAGGAGACTAGTGGTGCAAGAGAAACATAGCGGCGTAGGGCCGCGTTTGCCGTTCTCCGACTCCGAGTCGGCGGATGTTCTGTTCGGCTGTTCTGTTTCGGTCATCTAAGCGAGGTTCGGAAGTGGTTCGGAGCGCCCGACGAATCCGTTCCGCCCGCCACATAAGACGATTACCAAGCATCTTGTCAACATTCGCCCCACCGCTTTGGGTTGGTTCAGCTTTCCGGCATTCACGATGAATTTATTCCTGGCTCGAGCCGCTTGCTTTTTTCTCTATCACTGCAAATCTCATGCTACTATCCAAATCCAGTCTCGTCTATGACGGTCCGTCAACTATTTAGACTCGAGTCTAGACGACGCAAGGTATCATCAGCAAAGGACCAAAGGTCGAGTTTGTTAACTGTTCATACGCGTTTAACATGCTTGCATTGTGCTTTCCTTGAGTGGATCTGTGAAGCTTGCGCAGGACGGACGAAGAGGCTCCTTCGGGGGCAACTGAGGTGGCGTTTCCCACAACTGCAGTACGTAGAACCTAAATGCCATTGCCTGGAATTTCGGTATCCCCACAACCACACTGCCTTCCGCGGTCGTGCTTACAACATCATTGCGATTGCGGGCCTGTTGTAATTGTGGCAAAACCGGTGTCTCATTGATGAATTGTTGTACCGCATCTCGCCCTGCGCCTTGACAATTAAAAGGCACATTGTCACGCGGGTGTTGCAACTAGCGCTTTGTGGCAACCTCAGCAGCAGCGACGTCAACGCGGTCAAGGAGGCTTTGACCATGAAAGTAACAAATAATGACAAGGAAAGTCGCCACAACGGCTCTTCCACATTATCTCTTCACTGTCTACTATCTATAAATGACCCGCCCCTCCCTGCTGCGGCCCATACCGTTCCTCACTCGAACTTCAGCCGCATCTTCGCGACAATCCTCACCCCAGGACATTCTACTACCATCTAAATTGAAAACTCCCAACTTTCACGCACACTCGAAGTCCCAGAGATGTTGTCCTCATTCGCATCCAACGGTTTGTCTTTCTCTCCTACTTCCGAGCCGCCATCGACCCTCTGGTTCACCCCTCTAACCACCTACTTGAATAGTTCCCATGCCCCAGCCAGTATTTGGCCAGACCTTCGCCCCCCCCTCCTTCGCAAGCCATGGCACGGCCTTACCTGCTGCGCCTTATCCTCACCTCGCCAAACCTCCGCAGTTCCTCTCCGCCCACTCGGCCCTCCCACCACCCGCTCCAAGCGCACAGTGGTACGCTCAACAGCAGCAATACATGGTACCGCGCGACGTACTCGAGCAGCGCGCTCGCATGCCCTGCAAGCACTTTGAGCACCATCTGGGCTGGTGCCCCTATGGTGTAGAATGCCACTTGTGAGTTCACCTGTGTGGCGTTGACCACAGCCGTCATCCGAAGTGACTCATCTTCCTCTCTTTCCTTGCGCCATTTGTTGCAGCCTTCATGATTACTCGCGTCTTCCGTCGCGCGGTCCTTCGGCGTCATCTTCCCCCGCGTCGTCCGTCGCCAGCAGCATCCGCTCCAGTCCCATCCCCTTCGGCGCGTTCTACCCTCCGCGCCCAACCACGTTCCAACCTGGTTTCCCCACTCCCCCGCCTCCCCGCGTTCCTCGCATCCTCCGTGAGTTCCTCTTCTCTCTTCATTCGTGGCGCGCTGGTTGTAACATAGGCCCTCTCTTTCTGTCCTTTTGCGAAAGATCATGACTTTGTTCCGCGAACCGTTGGCGGGACGACGTACTTCCCCATTCGCTTGGACGAGGCCTGTCTGGGATACGTCACTCCGTCTGGCGTCGAAGTGTTCACGGATCAGTAGATGCGGGCAATTCAAAAGTCCGCGTGTCCGAACGCTCATACTATTACCCTCGTTTCGTCCGCACAGCGCGGATAGAGGTTACCCCACACGTATACCCCATCGACTACCGTTCCCCCGCACACGAGCTTGCCCCCCTAGGGACATGTGCGCACCGTCCCGATTAGTTGTGGTTGCATTGTATCCAGGTTTGCGGTGGCATAGGTGCCATGTTTTCTCCTCCTGCTATGTGCCAACATCATAATTTTCTACTCATCACTTGTATTTCTTTCCCCTCATGATCACTGAACCCATCCACTTGTATCCTGTGTTATTATCCCTAACTGGTGTAGTCCATCTTACTCTCGTATCCATGTTCTATTCCCCTAGTATCGCTCATTCCCTCTTAATATAATGTTAACTGTGCAGGGCATGCTCAGTCATAACCACCACTGGCAGACAGCCTAGGACGAACGGAAAGTTGGATGACGTTCTTCCGCAACAGCAAAAGATGACGCATTCTGCACTTCAATGAACAAAGGCACTCCATCAGGTTCTCAGCGAACTTTGGATTCATCATTTGTGAGGTGAAAACGATGACAAAAGTTGAGGTCCCAACATGAGACAAGTTGAATTCATGAATAACTGTCGCATCGTGTTTACAAGTAGGACAGGTCCACGAAACCCATCATCCACCCGAGGGACACAGTCGCGTCTGGACCTCCGCGAGTCGAAGTCGAGATGCCGGCGTGCCCGGAAACGGTCACATGACCTGTCTCGGACACAGTTCCGTCCTCGTCACCGTGGGCGTCCCGAGAGGGGGTAGAATACCAATCCCCAAACAACATTGATCTGGGGCTAGTGGCTACGGCGAGCGAGCTCCGTGTCCAATATGAAAGCAAATGGCCAGATATGATCCCACCGCCAGCTCCGTCATCGTCCACTCCGCCACCGTTTCTCCCGCGTTCATCTAGCTTATCATGCTCGCAAACATGTACCCCAATTCGGGCTTCGTCACATGTACAGGCCGACATTGTGTCTTCCTTTGAGTCGACGGGCTCCGGAACTTGAACTCGCCCGTCCTCCACAATAGATTCTGGTCTTGCGCATGGCGCCTGCGCTCCGCTCGCAGCGCACCCCTCGTCTCGCATCCATGAGGCTGGTTCCTGCCCTGCCACAGAGGGAACAAAGTCTGAATCTGTTTCTACACAGATGCATGGAAAGAAAATAAATTAACGAATGAGCGCTCGCGTGTGGAGAAGGGCACAGTATCGTGCTGATTCAACGGGACTTACGCGACGCTCTCAGGTCCTCGGCGATCTCCCGAAGACTGTACTGGTTGTATGCGCGAGGTTCGCGCACTGGGACCCAAAAGGTTTTGTAGATGGTCCGTGCGATGGCGCGGACAAGTTTGCCGTCCCCTTCCGGGAGGAGCCTAGCGAGAGGCAAATCGCGAGCATCATGGCGGTGTAGGTAAGAAGGGTTTGGCTGGGATTAGAAAGTACAAGCAATTTTCGACTCACTCTTCGATTTGATGGGTGTAACGTTGGAGGAAAGAGCCCGTGATTTTCATTTCTAGTATGAACTTGGCGACCTCCGCTCTCTGGTCTACGGGAAAGAGCGTGGCCAATACATGCGATGCAACACGGCGGGGATCCCAAAATTCCAAACCGAGCCGTTCTGATTTGTGATATGCCTACGAATTGTGAGGATATTTTGATGAGACGACAAGGTTTGGGGGGTTGGGGAGGAAGCAACGAACCTTGGGGACAATCTGGATCCCTCGCCACGAAAAGGAACCTGAATTCCAAGAGGATTGACTCGTGATGCTTGCCATGGAATTGTTGTTCGGGCCAGGATATAAAGCTAGAGACAGCGAAGACAGGCGGAGGAGTCGACGGATGATCGATATGAACGAGTAAAGCGGAAGGAGGGGATATGGTGGAGGGAGTGGCAGATGACACCCCGACCCAATGAGTATTTATCAGATACAAAAAGGCCGATTCTCCGAGAAGATAAGAAACCTGTCCTGCGCCCTGCGCCCTACCCTTTACCCACGAGTCCAAGAGTCGTGGAGCTGGAACTGCTGTACATGGGAGGAACTAGTCATGGTCTTAGCCCCGAGGACGTTTCTGACAGGGGAAGAGGGTATCGAAAGCCCCATATGGAGGAAGGAGGAAGGAACCCTTCATTTTGAGGCGCGTGGCTGATCAGCGCATGATGCATGATAAGATCTAGATCTAGTCTGATCTAATCTCTGGCGAGGGCACGCATTGCTACCCGTCTTGAAAGAGGCCGGATGGGCACGCCCTTCCGCGTCCTCTGTCTCTGCCAGCACCCGCTCCCTCTTCGGCTCCATGCATTTCCGCCAACCCCGTACCAGCGCCAACGATCCCAACGCAACGAACACAAACACGACCACGGCAGCCGCGCGCCCAAACCCCCCTACGCCGATCCCGGTCTCTCCGTTCGCGAGCCTCCTCTTGGGTTGTCGACCGAAAAGACGAGAACGTATCAGTGGTGGCACACCCGTCCGCGCGAGCTCAAGATATGGATGAGGGAGCACTGCGCTCCGACGAAGACGAAAAAAATGAAGACGACGACGAACAGGAGTACGAAGCAGGGCGGTGTACGCACGCGTCGTTCCGGCGGTGCCGCGGTGGGGCCTGAGATGAAAAACATGGCGGAAGTGATGCGCAAATACCGCGAGAACGATGCGAACGAGGAAGAAGGTGGAGAGGAAGAGGGCGGAGAACGGGGAAAGTGGTGTCCAACGACGATATGGATGGATTCGGGGTGCTCTGTGAAGCCATTGTCATTGTCGCCCACGCTCCGCTTGGACGTGTCGTGGGAGCTATGGCTCGCTGTTTTTCCAGTCGTGATCTCGCCCGCAACATCGTCGACGGACAGGACTCGTAGCGCCCGCGTTGCTTTAGCCAGAGCTCTTGTACACCCTGCTGAGCCCGATTATATCCTGCGCATAGTCGTCAGCATCGTGGGACACCAGCACGCTAGCGACGCCGATGACGCCGGAAACGCACATACCATAACCTTTGGAGGGACTTATGCTTCTAGCATTTGGGCGATTGCAAGTTTGCAACGCCACCAAATGCTCCCCGAGCACGGCCTGGTCGTGGGTACCATCTGGATCTTCGAAAGCGGAAGGGAACCAATCCCGTGGTGGCTTCTGGGTTATGGGGTGAGAGACGGAAAAAGGCCCTCATGGGTGGGCAGAATGGCCTTAATCCGGTATGCTCCGCGGGAAGATACGGCTGTGGTGACGCGACTGAGAATTCTTGGCCGGTTGAATACTTGGCGTTTGGGTTTGGTCGTACAACAGGAGAGGAAATGCGGCATAGCAAATGCAAGAGCTGAGAAGGAGGACTGCAGTGTCGGGACTCGGAGTAGGTCATGTTGGACTCCAGGCCTCAGACCACCGGGTTCAAGCTTCCGCGTGCTGTCCGCCTACTATCAATGTGCTGACGCTTGTACCGATACAACGTAGATATGCACATTTGAGGCTGGCCGAACAGTTGTCATTGTGCCTAGCCACAGCTTGCGGTCACCCGTCAAGGTATCAACAGTGTCACAGGGCATGCCCAGTGATGGTTGGGCGTCTATACACCGTCCCACCTCTCCTCCCTTCCCTCACGACACCTAAACTATCTTTTGATGGTCCCATGTGTAGCGCCGACAGTGAGTCTGCGCTGTGAGTTTGGGAAGGAGGATTTAACGGAATAGAACCAAAGCCGCGCCCAACGAAGGGGACACGCAATGGAGCACAAAGGGGGAGGCAGATAGATGGGTGTTACTTGTGCGACCGCCAGAGAGTGCACGAGAGCGTGAGAACGATCTAGAGATGGTGTTTTAGCGTTGAAGGAGAAGGGGAACGTACGGGAATGGGGTAACTTCGATGATGGCCGCTACATTGCCAAATTGGAGTCGATCAAAACAGAAAGAGAAGGAAAAAGCACACAATTTAGAGGAGGAAGAAGGGGGCCGCGATTGCCTCCCATTCAGCAAGGCGGGCGATGTGTATTTATATGTCGACGATGCTGAGATAAGACAAGTATGCTACGAAATGGTTGTGAGTAAAGAAGAATGGAAAGAAGGGAATGTGCATCACCGGCAACAATCCTGCATGGCAATGTAATCCAAGGGAACGTTTGGTATTCAGTTTGAGGGGTAATGAATGGCGTATCGAGGGGCACGACTGCAGGCGCGAGGTCAAAGTGTCAACGGTGTTTGGCTTGGACTGTTGGACAAGGCAAAAAGGGAAATCTAAAGGATTGATTGAAAGAAAGAAAGGAAAAGATAAGAAAAGCGGGATTTAACGATGACAAAGGAACAAGGTGACAAGGCGCAACGCGCGTTGTTTGTTGAAGCGAGGGTGGTGGGCGATCCGAGAATCTTCGGTACAGAACTTGAGCATGAGGCTTTGATGAGGCGATGGAATTGGAGATGGACAAGGTGAGGGGTGGCAAGGTGGTGGATGGCGATGACGGCGAGTAGATGAGGAGGCAATGATGGCAGGGGAACGAACAACAAGTCATGTGGAAGGTCAGTACACACACAAGATGTTCACATGATGCGCGAAGGCGGATCCGTGCTCAGAGATAAGGCGCTGTGGGTCACGTGACTCGTTTCCGAGGTCAACGCATATACCATCCTTACACCTCCCTGGGGGTTTAAATTTCGACCCTCCTGGGTCGACTCATCACTGCATGGATCCGCACCTCTTGCCAGGGTGTCATCGAATTCGAGGGATGCAAGGTCATCGCCATCCACAATGTGTGTGACTGGAATAAAAGATCGTGAGCGCGCATAGTAGGGGATAAGTCTGAAGGCTGCATAGCGTAGTTTGGAAATCGCGCCATCAAGTTCGCCAAGGCGGTAAGCGCCATTGCGGGTGCGTCGGAGCATGACCATTGGTCCGAGGTATCGTGGCTTCATCTTGTCTATATTCAGATTGGTGTTGCGCACAAGAACAAGAGATCCCGGTGTAAAATCGAGATCGCGAATGGTGTTCGCATACTGCTTCTCAAACTGGCGGACTGAGGCATGACGGCTGGCAAGGATGTGGTTGTGTATGGAGGTGAGGTTGACCAGGCGTTTCTGCAACTGGCGGGCGTGAACGGCTAAGAGGTCTTCCGTAGAGAGCGGCTGTGTGAGATTGGGTACGAGGAAGGTAGCCTGAATAAGGTCAAAGGGAAGGATGGGCTCCACACTGTGCACCATGTAGAAAGGGAAGTAGCCGGTTGACTTGCAAACTGTGGCACGATCAGCCCAAAATGCGAAGGGGGCGACCTTTGGCCAGCGGGAGTCCTTGCCATCGCATGCCTTGAAGATAGAATCTCGAATGGTGCAGTGCTGACGTTCAACAATGCCATTCGCCTAGGAGTTGTACGCCGAAATGTGGATGTGATGAATTCCGTACTTGTCCGCGAGCTACTCTAAAGCTGCGATGTATGCCATACCATTATCTGTAATGATTTCGCCTACTGCGCCCCACCTGCACAGGATCTCTTTGAAGATGAAGTTGCCAAGTGTGTGGCCGGTCTCCGTATGAAGGGCACGCCATTCGGGCCATGCTGTGAGTGAGCACCGAGCTTGCACAATATACCTGAAGCCTCCTGCGAGCAGCATGAACATGGTGTCGATATATATTTTGCGAAAAAGCGGCGCCGGGGTGTCAATGGTGGGCGGTAGTCGGATCTTGGTGGTTTGTCGGATTTGGCATTGATGGCACATTCGCACATACCACTTGACGTCGGTTTCGAGTGCTGGCCACCAGAAGTGATCAAGGAGGGCGCGGCGCATTGAGTAAAAGCCCTTGTGGCTGAGCTTGTCGTGTGCATCGCAAATGAGCATGTGTTGCACCGAGGGTCGCGTGTAAAGCTGATGTCGGCCGCTGTGCTGTTGACGCCATAGTCATCCTCCTGCAATGAGGAAGCGCTGTGCCCTGCTGATAAAACGAGTGAGTGCGTCTGCTGACAAGTCGGGAGGGGCGCGTCGCAAGAGGAGGTATTGCTGGATTCGATCTATCTCCGCATCGGCCTTGCTTGCGTTGTCGGTTGCCAGGAACTTGATTGATGTGGAATCTTCTGTGTGGTTGTTGTCGATGTTGTCGTTGATGTTGAAGTCGTTGTCGATAACGATGTTGTTGTTGTTGTTGTTGTTGTTGTTGGTGGCTGTGTTGATGTCGGTGTTGTCGAAGTCGGTGTTGTCGAAGTGTTTGTCAATGTTGTTGCTGTAGTTGTTGCGGCGGTGGCAGGTGTCGGTGTCGGAGCCGATGGCAGAATACTTGCCACATTTGCCAAGAGCGCGTGAGTTGTGAGCGTCTTACTCGTTACCAACCATCCGGTAGCTGTTGCTGTTGTTGTTGCTTGCGCATGCAAGTTTATCAAGGTTGATATATAAAGGGGAGCATACGTCGCCGCCGGCGTCTGTGTTCCATTCTTCCCTACCATCACCATCATCGTCAGCAGCGGCAGTGTCCCTTTCAGCGGCAAGGCTGTCTTCGCTATCAGGGGTGTCAGGGTTCGCGGTCGCTTGCGACTGTGCTCCTATCCTTGAGATTGCTGATATGCCCTATTGCTGCGAGGCATTGCTGGTGTCTTCAACATTGCTGGGAGCTGGGTCGGAAGCGAGGAGTTGTGAGCAAGCGAAAGTGCAAGAAGTGGGAATAAAGTCGCCGGTGTGATATCGCGCGGGGAGACGACGGTCGCGGCAAGAGCGAGCGTGATGAGCGAAGTCTTCGTCATTGTCGGAGGCTTCGAGAGCAAGAACGAGAGCATCTGTGTGATGCGAGTTAGTGGGGAACGTGTCAAGCCAGCTCACCACCCAGATGCCGAGAGACAGCGCGCTATCAACCCAGTCCTCAGGGTCATCGTGTTCTCCTTCGCCTGGGGCTGGTTCGTGTCTCGAAAGGCCATCGGGTCCTTTGTGTTTGCTTGCGGGGACATGCACTAGTTTGAAGTCGAACATCAGTATGGCTGCGATCCATCGATTGACGGCTGCATTCGGTTGGACATCGGGATTGCTGAGCATCCCTCTGATGTAGCTTGCGTCGACTTCAACAATGAGATTGCGGACTCCGATGAGGTAGAGGCGGGAAGCGCGGAGGGCACGAAAGAGCCCGTAGAGCTCAAGCTTGGCTTGAGAATAGCGGGACTCGCGTTCGTTCCATGAAATAGAGCCGAAGCGCAAGGGGCGGTGGCATCTGTCGGAGCAGTCTTGCGCGAGAATCCATCCTACGCCACGGACAGATGAATCAACTGATAGGTATATGGTGCGGTCAGTAGAGTAGTCAATGGAGATGAGGGCTGAGGAATAGACGATAGCGCTTTTGAGTGATTTCATTGCTTGTTCATGTTCTTCCTGCCAAACGAAGGGCGCGCCTTTGCGAGTGAGATCGACGAGTGGCTGAGCGATGGCGGAGAAGTTCTTGATCCATATGTGCATGTAGCCGGCGATGCCAAGGAAGGCGCGGACGTCAGAGAGGTTTTTGCAGTCAGGCCAGTCGCGGATTTTGGCGATCTTGGAGTCGTCGGGAACGCAGCCTTTGTAATTGCACTTGTGTCCTAAGATGACAACTTCAGGAACGGCGATGAAGATCTTCTTGGCAGAAATGGTTGCGCCAGCGCAGAGAAAGCAATGGAGGATTCGGTGGACGTCGTTGAGATGTTCCCAGATGAATCGGCGGATCTGAGGGTTAGCTGGGGTGGTTTCATACCCACTGTCCTTGATCTCATAACGGGTCAGAGGTCCTTTGATGCTAGAGTCATCCATAA
>Ga0307512_10004744_pt1 | contig 14668 bp, 9 predicted proteins | sample 14_EM_MG_FD_200267 | JGI IMG/M metagenome (GOLD analysis project Ga0307512, IMG submission 200267) | Populus trichocarpa ectomycorrhiza microbial communities from riparian zone in the Pacific Northwest, United States - 14_EM | ecosystem: Host-associated > Plants > Roots > Unclassified | place... | reverse complement strand
GAACAACGCGGCCAGGGCGCTGGCCTCCGGGCGGACCCGTTCCATCGGGGTGGTGACGCTCGGAACCGCCTTGTACGGCCCCGCTTCCCTGCTCGTGGGCGTCGAACGAGCCGCTCGCGAGACCGGGTACGCGCTGCGCGTGGCCAACACGGCCGACGGCGCCCCGGCGGGGATCGCCGGCGCGGTGGAGTCGCTGTTGGACCAGGGCGTGGACGGCATCGTGATCTCCGAACCCATCGACGAGGGAGAGGTCTCCCTCCACATCGACGTGCCGGTCCTCGTCTTCGGCGCGCCAGCGGCCTTCGCCGGGCCGCGGGCGGTGACCGCCGGGGTCCGTGCCGACCTGTTGGCACAGGCGGCGACCGAGCACCTGCTCGAGCTGGGGCACGTCACCGTCCACCACCTCGCGGGCCCGCAACGCTGGTACTCGGCCAGGGACCGGCTCGAGGGCTGGCGTACCGCGCTGGCGGAGCACGGTACACACGAGCCGCCGGTCGTCGAGGGCGACTGGTCCGCCGCGTCCGGCCACGAGGTGGGCCGGAAGTTGGCCGCTGACAACACAGTGACCGCGGTGTTCGCCGCGAACGACGACATGGCCATCGGGTTGATCCGCGCGCTGCGGGAAGCGGGCAGGCGGGTGCCGGAGGACGTCAGCGTCGTCGGTTTCGATGACATCCCGGTCGCCAACTACATCACCCCGCGCCTGACCACCATGCGTCAACCGTTCGACGCGGTGGCCAAGGCGGGCCTCGCCCTTCTCGTGCACGCCATCGAGAATCCCGACGCCGACCCGTTGCCGGTGAGCGATCCGCCGGTCGAGCTGGTCGTCCGCGACTCCACCGCACCCCCACCCCAGTAGTCACAACCCTCCTCGAATCACACGTCATCACCGGCGTGTCGGTGACGCCTGCCCTCGTGGCGGGAGCACAACCATCTTGACGGGAGCACAGCCATGCCCGAATTTCCCCTGAACCGTAGGTCTTTTCTCGCCGCGATGGGCGCCGTCTCGCTGAGCGGGGCGCTCGCCGCGTGCGGCGGTGGTGACAGCGGCGGCGCCGCCACCGGACCGGTCGGACAGTCCGACATCGACAAGGCGATGACGACGCCGACCGAGCTGGTGTTCTGGACGTGGGTCCCGGACATCGAGCAGGAGGTGGCGCTGTTCGAGAAGAAGTACCCGGCCATCAAGGTGAAGGTGGTCAACGCAGGCCAGGGCACGCCGCACTACACCAAGCTGCGCACCGCGCTCCAGGCCGGCAGCGGCGCGCCGGACGTGGTGCAGATCGAGTTCCAGTACATCCCGACCTTCACCGTCATCGACGCCTTGCTGGACCTCCGCGCCTATGGGGCGTCGGCGCTGAAGAGCAAGTTCGTGGACTGGACGTGGGCACAGGTCTCCGGCCAGAACGGCGAGGTGTGGGCGATCCCGCAGGACACCGGCCCGATGGGCATGTTGTACCGGCAGGACATCTTCGACCAGTACGGCATCACGGTCCCGACGACCTGGGACGAGTTCGCCGCCGCGGCACGCACGCTGCACGCCGCCAACCCGAACGTCTACCTGACCAACTTCGCCGCGAACCAGGCCGCCGCGTGGCACGGGCTGATGTGGCAGGCCGGCGCGAAACCCTATGTCAACGCCAGCAAGAGCGACATCACCATCGACGTCAACGACGACACCGCCAAGAAGGTCGCGAAGTACTGGGGCGGGCTGGCGAAGGACGGCGTCATCGGCGTCGAGACGGACTTCACCGACGCCTGGTACACCGCGCTCAACAACGGCAAGTACGCCACCTGGCTCACCGCTGCCTGGGGCCCGGTGTTCCTGTCGGGTTCGGCCAAGTCAACGGCCGGCAAGTGGCGGGCCGCTCCCCTGCCCCAGTGGGACACCGCGAAGCCGAGCTCCGGCAACTGGGGCGGCTCGACGAGCGCGGTCATCAGGTCCACGAAGAACCCGATCGCGGCGGCGCAGTTCGCGCAGTTCCTCAACAGCGATCCCGACAGCGCGACGATGTTCGCCACCAAGCAGTTCCTGTTCCCACCGACCAAGGCGCTGCTCAGTGAGCCGAGCTTCGTCGACGAGCCCCTCGACTTCTACGGCGGCCAGCACGTCAACAAGGAGTTCGCCGACATCGGCGACACCGTCAACCTCTCGTTCCAGTGGCCGCCGTTCCTCGACCAGGTGGTGACCGACTTCACCGAGACCGTCGGCAAGTCCCTGACGGACAGGACGGACACCGTCGCCGCGCTCGACCAGTGGCAGTCACGGATCACCACCTTCGCCAAGAACCAGGGCTTCACGGTCAAGGAGCGGTGATGACCGCCGCCACCATGGAGTCCACTGTGGACTCACGGCCGGCGCGTGGCCGGGTGCGTCGCGGTGCGGCGGGGCCGTTGTTCGTCGCACCGTTCCTGGTGCTCTTCGGGCTGCTGTTCCTCGCACCACTCGGCTACGCCGCCTATCTGAGCCTGTTCCAGCACAAGCTCATCGGCGGCACGGTCTTCGTCGGGCTGGACAACTACGTCAAGGCCGTCGCGGATCCGCTGTTCCTGCGCGGGGTGCTGCGGGTCGCGACGTTCTTCGTCATCCAGGTACCGCTGATGTTGGTGCTGGCGCTGCTGTTCGCGCTCGCGCTCGACAGTGGGCTGACACGGCTCGCGAAGGTCGTCCGGCTGGGCATCTTCGTGCCGTACGCCGTGCCGAGCGTGGTCGCCACGCTCATGTGGGGCTTCCTGTACGGCCCGGACTACGGCCCGTTCGCCCAGCTGGGTCGGATCTTCGGCCTCCCGGTCCCGAACTTCCTCAGCGACAGCTGGATACTCGGCAGCATCGCGAACATCGTGACGTGGGAGTTCGTGGGCTACAACATGATCATCCTGTACGCGGCCCTGCGGACCATCCCGAAGGAGCTGTACGAGGCGGCCGCGGTGGACGGGGCGGGCGCGTGGCGCACCGCCTGGTCGGTCAAGCTCCCCGCGCTGCGGCCGGCGCTCATGCTGACGCTGCTGTTCTCGGTGATCGGCAGCTTCCAGCTGTTCAACGAGCCGAAACTGCTGTGGACCCTCGTGCCGACCGTCATCGACACCGGCTACACCGCCAACTTCTACGCCTACACCCTCGCCTTCACCGGCCAGCAGGTGAACTACGCGGCCACGGTGTCGTTCCTGCTGGGTCTCGTCATCGTGGTCGTCTCCTACGCCGTCATGCTGACCGCGAACCGCAGGAGGGCGTCGTGAAGACCAGGCGCAGCACCCCTCTGACGATCGTCATGCTGGCCGCGCTGGCGTACTTCCTGCTGCCGTTGGTGTGGCTGGTGATCGCCTCGACCAAGTCCACCCAGGACCTGTTCACGACGTTCGGGCTGTGGTTCTCCCGCGCCCCGCAGCTGTTCGCGAACATCGGGACGACCATGACGCACGACGGCGGGGTCTTCGCGCAGTGGCTGCTGAACACCGTCATCTACGCCGTGGTCAGCGCGCTCGGGGCCGCGTTCCTGGCGGCGTCCGCCGGGTACGGGTTCGCCAAGTTCTCCTTCCGCGGGCACGGCGTCGGCTTCAACCTGGTGATCGGCGCGATCATGGTGCCGACCACGGCCCTGGCGATCCCGACCTACCTGCTGTTCGCGGAGGTGGGTCTGGTCAACACGCCGTGGGCGGTCATCCTGCCCTCGCTGATCAACCCGCTCGGGCTCTACCTGATGCGTGTCTACGCGCAGGACGCCGTGCCGGACAGTCTCATCGAGGCCGCGCGCATCGACGGGGCCGGCGAGGCCAGGATCTTCTTCGGGATCGCGTTGCGGCTCCTGGCGCCGGGCCTGGTGACGGTCGTGCTCCTCACGTTGGTGACGACCTGGAACAACTACTTCCTCCCGCTCATCATGCTCAACGACCCCAAGCTGTATCCGGTCACGGTCGGGCTGGCCTCCTGGGCCGCTCAGGCCCAGAACGGCAACGCGGGCGCCAGCAGCGAGATGCTCCCGCTCGTCGTAACCGGGTCCCTGCTGTCGATCATCCCGCTCGTCGTGGCTTTCCTTCTGTTGCAGCGGTACTGGCAGAGTGGCCTGTCCGCCGGCGCTGTCAAGCAGTAGATCCTGTGTGGAGGTTCCCCCATGGCGGTTCTGCCCGCCCGTGTTCTGTTCGGTGCCGCGTACTACCACGAGTACCACCGAGGCGACCGGCTCAAGACCGACCTCGACCTGATGGCCGAGGCGCGTTTCACCGTGATCCGGGTCGGCGAGTCGGTCTGGTCGACGTGGGAACCGGAGAACGGACGGTTCGATCTCGACTGGCTCCAGCCGGTGCTGGACGGCGCTCATGAACGCGGGATCTCGGTCGTCCTCGGCACTCCGACGTACGCGGTGCCGCCGTGGCTGGCCAGGCAGTACCCGGAGATCACCGGTGAACTGGCCACCGGCCGGCGCATCGGCTGGGGCGCCCGGCAGGAGGTCGACTTCACCCACCCGGCCTTCCGCTTCCACGCCGAGCGAGTCATCCGCCGGGTCGCCGGCCGCTATGCCGACCACCCGGCGGTGATCGGGTTCCAGGTGGACAACGAGCCGGGCCTGCACCTGTTCCACAACCACGGTGTCTTCCAGCGTTTCGTCGACCAGCTGCGCGAGAAGTACGGTGACGTCGAGACGCTGAACCGGGAGTGGGGCCTGGTGTACTGGTCGCACCGGCTGTCGACGTGGGCGGATCTGTGGATGCCGGACGGGAACGCCCAGCCGCAGTACGACGTGGCGTGGCGGGAGTTCCAGGCACGCCAGACCACCGAGTTCATCGCCTGGCAGGCCGGCATCGTCCGCGAGTACGCCAGCCCGGAACAGTTCGTCACCACCTGCATCTCCTACACCCGCCCCGCGGTGGAGGACGACGAGCTGACCGACTCGCTGGACATCGCCTCGGGGAACCCGTACTACGACATGCAGGACGCGCTCGCGCTGCCCGACACCGGTGACGCCGAACAGAAGTGGAAGACCACCGGCGTGTGGGCGCTGTACCAGACCGCGGACTGGATGTTCTCCTCACGCCAGGCCCCGTTCCTGGTCACCGAGACCAACGCCGGCAGCATCGGCTTCGCCTGGGACAACCGACCCGCCTACGACGGCCAGTGGCGGCAGGCCGCCTGGGCGCTCGTCTCCCGAGGCGCGCGGATGATCGAGTACTGGCACTGGCATTCGCTGCACTTCGGCGCGGAGACCTACTGGGGTGGAATCCTTCCGCACAGCGGCAAACCCGGCCGCACGTACGCGGAACTGTCGCGCCTCGGCGGCGAGTTCGCGACCGCGGGCGACGTGGTGGCGGGCCTCGAACCGGACGTCGACATCACCATGGTCTACTCGACGCCCAGCAAGTGGCTCATGCAGAAGTACCCACCACTGTCCACTCCGGACGGAGCACCGGACCCGGCCGCCTACCACCGGATCGTCGACCCCTTCTACCGCGGCGCCTTCGACGCGGGCCGCCAGACCCGGATCGTCCACATCAGACAGCTGACGCGGACGACTCCAGCCGAGGCCGCCCACCGCCATCCGGTCCTCGTCGTCCCGGCTCTGTACCTCGTGGACGACGCGACAGTCGACTGGCTGGCCGCCTACGCCCACGCGGGCGGTCACCTGGCGCTCGGCCCGAGGACCGCGTACGCCGACCACGAAGCGAGGGCGCGGCAGGAACCCGCGCCCGCACGTCTCGTCGAGGCCGCGGGCGTCTGGTACGACGAGTTCAGCAACCTCACCCACGACATCCCGGTCCGCTCCCCCGCGCTGACGGACCACGCGACGGCGACACGGTGGGTCGACGGCCTCACCGTCGTCGACGCGGACGTGCTCGCCGAGTACGACCACCCCCATTTCGGCCGCTGGCCGGCGATCACGACCCGCGTGCACGGGGAGGGCCGCGTCACCTGTGTCGGCACGGTGCCCGGCCGCGAGCTGGCGCGGGCGCTGGCCCGGTGGCTGGCGCCGTCGGCGGTCAGTGGGTGGCGCGACCTCCCGCCATCGGTCACCGCGACCACCGGCACCGCGCCGGACGGACGCCGCGTCCACGTGGTGCACAACTGGAGCTGGGAACCCGCACACGTCCAGGTTCCGGTGGCGCTGTCCGACGTTCTCAGTGGCGAGTCCGTCGCGACCGCGCTGGACCTCGGTCCGTGGGACCTGCGGGTCCTCGTGTCGTGAGACCCGTTACGTGCCGCAGTTCCCGTCTGATGACAGTCACGACTCTCCGTCGCGTGTTGCCATCGCGTGGGCGGTTTCGGCGTCCTGTGGCCCGCCGAGGAGGGCGGGTCCGTCGACGACGCGTCCCGCGGTCACACGGTCGAGGAAGTCCACCGTGCGGCGTAGGGCTTCGGTGGCCTCGGGCAGGAGGCCGGCCGGTGTCTGCCAGCCATGCATCATGTGTGGCCAGACCTCCAGGGTGACTTCCACACCGACGCGGGCGGCTTTCGCGGCCAGTCTCAGTGAGTCGTCGAGGAGCGTCTCGGCGCTGGAGACCTGGATGAACAGGGGTGGCAGTCCGGTGAGATCGGCGGCGAGCGGGGAACCGGCCTCAGGGGTGGTGACCAGGTCGCCGAGGTAGTCGGTAGCCATGACCATGCCGGACTCGGGGTGGAGGATGGCCTCGGTGGCGGTGTTGTCCACCCAGCTGCCGCGAACGAACCGGGCGGGGTCGAGGTCGTAGATGCCGCAGAACAGCAGGCCGGCGAGTGGCCGCGAGTCACCGGCGTCGCGGCGGCGCACCAGCAGGGCCGCGGCCAGTGACGCGCCGGCCGAGCTACCGCCGATCGCGACTCGCGCGCTGGGAACGAGTGTCGCGGCCCACCGGTAGGCCTTCTCGCAGTCGTCCAGGCCGGCCGGGTAGGGGTGTTCCGGTGCCAGCCGATAGGCAGGCGACAAGACCCTGGCTCGAGTGGCCAGGGCCAATGCCCCTGCGATCAGCCGGTCGCCGGCCGGTTCGCCGGCCCGGAACCCGCCACCGTGGATCTGGACCAGGACCAGGTCGTCGCGCGGCTCGGGCGGGGTGAACAGCAGCGAGCCGGGTAGTTCCTCGACCGCGGTCTCCGTCACGCCCGCGGGTGCTCGGAGCGCTGTCCCGGCCGCGGCCGCGAAAGCGCGTTCCTCGGCCAGCGGTGGCAGTGGCGACCGGCGGCGTTCGCTCATCATCTCGACCACGCGGTCATGCATGGGACTCGGCATCGGCGGTGTCCCCTCCTCGTCGAAGCGGGCGTCATCGGTCCTGGGTCGACTCGCGGGGGACCACCGCGACGTCGGCCTCGACGTTCCTGGGCGGGAGCGGGCGGCCGTCGGCCTCGTGGAGTGCCAGAGCGGCGAAATGGCGGCCCAGCTCGACGGTGTCGATCCGCACGCTGGAGATGGCTGGCACGAACATGGCCGCCAGCGGGCTGTCGTCGTGGCCGATGACCGCGAGGTCGCCTGGCACGGACATCCCGTCGCGGATCGCCGCGCCCACGACCGTCGCCGCGGTGTCGTCGTTGTAGGCGACGACACCGGTCACGCCAGCGTCGTGCCAGCGTCGGACCGTGGCACCGCCGGAGTCGTCGCGGTAGTCGACCAGCGCGACGTCGACCGGATCGAGCTCGAACCGGTGTGCCGCGGCCCGGGTCGCGCGCACCCTGGCGTCCACCAGCAGCGAGTGCCGCGGGTCCGCGGTGCCGGCGAAGGCGATGCGCCGGTGCCCCAGCTCGTGCAGATGCGCGACCTGCAGCGTCGGCCCCTGGGTGATCGTCGGCCACTCGGCCAGCGGTGGGGTGTGCTCGGGATCGGGCACGATCTTGGTGATGCCGCAGGCGCGCATCGACGCCAGCTCCTCGTCGTCGAAGGGGCCCATGCCCACGACGACCTCGGGGTCGAGCAGCTCCCAGAGCGGGCGCGACCGGCCAGCGGTCTGGCGCGCGTAGGTGACCAGGGAGTACCCCGCCTCGTCCAGTGCGAGCGCGGCCTCCTCGAGGTGCTGGTGCGACCGGAACCCCATCGGCCACTCCGGCAGCACGAACAGGATGACCTTGCTGCTGCCGCGCCGCAGGTCGGCCGCGGCGCGGTGCGGGCGGTAGCCCAGCCGGGCGGCCTCGTCGAGCACCCGGCGCCGGGTCTGCTCGGAGATCGTCTGTCCCGGGGTGTTGTTCAGCACGAAACCGACCGTCGTCCGGGAGACACCCAGCGACCGCGCCACATCCGTCGCGGTGACCCGCCTTCGCCCCACCACTCGCCTCCGCTACTTGCACGTGCTAGCGAACGTGATTATGGTCGCGAGAACTAGCACGTGCAAGCCCGCGCCGTGAGGAGCCCGAGTGATCCGCACGTCCTTCAACGACGACTGGCAGGTCCGCCCCAAAGTCAACCCGTTCGCTGAGCTGTCCGGCGTCACCGTCCCGTACCGACCGGTGACGTTGCCGCACGACGCGATGATCGAGCGGGACCGGGTCGCCCCGGGCGGTGACGCCACGATGGAGGGCGGCGCCGGCGCGTACTTCCCTGGTGGGGTTGTCGAGTACCGCAAGACGTTCCTCGTCCCGGAGGAGCACCGGGGCAAGCGGATCCTCATCGAGTTCGAGGGTGTCTATCGCGACGCGATGGTGTTTCTCAACGGGGACTACGCCGGGCAACGTCCTTACGGGTACTCGCGGTTCCTCGTCGACGCGGATCGGTTCCTGCGTGCCGGGCAGGACAACGAGATTCGCGTGGAAGCCCGGGCGCATCAGGACTCCCGCTGGTACTCCGGCGCGGGGATCTACCGTGACACCTGGCTGCTCGTCGGTGACCTGGTCCGGATCGGGCCGCAGGGGGTCCGGATCAGCACGCCGGACATCGACGTCGAACGGGCGGTGGTCGAGGTGGCGACGATGGTGGAGAACGACTCGATCGCGATCCGGACGGTCGAGCTGACCACCCGGATCCGCGACACCGCAGGCGCCGTCGTCACGACCGACACCGCGCGGGTCACCGTGCTGCCCGGCGAGCCCGCGACCGCGCGTCAGCGTCTCTACATCCGCGACCCGTCGCTGTGGAGCCCGGACTCGCCGGCCCTCTACACCGGCGAGGTGTCCATTGAGGACGGTGACGCTGAGACGGTCACCTTCGGCATCCGCACACTCCAGCTCGACCCCGATCGCGGGCTGCGCATCAACGGCGAGACCGTGAAGCTGCGTGGCGCGTGCGTCCACCACGACAACGGAGTCCTGGGCGCGGCCACGTTCGCCCGCGCGGAGGAACGCCGCGTCCAGCTCCTCAAGGAGGCCGGGTTCAACGCTGTCCGCATGTCCCATCACCCCATGAGCACGGCCATGCTGGACGCGTGCGACCGGCTCGGCATGCTGGTGGTGGACGAGGCGTTCGACATGTGGACCTCCGCCAAGAACCCGTTCGACTACAGCCTGAGCTTCCCCGAGTGGTGGGAACGCGACCTCGAGGCGATGGTAGCCAAGGACATCAACCACCCCAGCGTCATCCTGTACTCGATCGGCAACGAGATCCCCGAGACCGGCTCGGCCGCGGGAGCCGCGTGGGGACGCAGACTCGCCGAGAAGGTCCGCTCACTGGACAGCACCCGATACGTCACCAACGCGATCAACCCCATGCTGGCCGTCATGTCCGACCTGGCCGCGCTGAGGCAGCAGGCTGACGAGGGCGCCGGGATCAACACCCTGATGGCCGACGCGGGCGACGCGATGAACGCGGTTGCCGCCTCCCAGCTGGTGACCGAGCGCACGGCCGAGTCGTTCAGCGTGCTCGACGTGGCCGGCATGAACTACGCCGACAGCCGCTACGGTCTGGACGCCACCCTGTTCCCGAACCGGATCATCCTCGGCGCCGAGACCTTCCCGACTCGCATCGGCCGCAACTGGCGGCTGATCCAGCAGCACGACCACGTCATCGGCGACTTCACCTGGACAGGCTGGGACTACCTCGGCGAGGTCGGCCTCGGCCGTCCGCAGTACTCCACATCGGACAGTCCACGGCCCAGTCACACCGCGCCCTACCCGTACCTGTTGGCAGGCTGCGGCGACATCGACATCACCGGCCACCGCAGGCCAGCCTCCTACTACCGCGAGATCGTCTTCGGCCTGCGAACCCAGCCGTATGTGGCGGTCCACCGGCCGCAGCACCACGGCACGACGTTCGTCGGAAGCCCGTGGGCATGGCGCGACGCGATCTCCAGCTGGACCTGGCCCGGCCACGAAGGCTCCCCCATCACGGTCGAGGTCTACAGCGACGCCGACGACGTCGAACTCCTCATCAACAACCGTTCCCTCGGGCGCCACCCCGTTGGCGAGAACCGCACCGAGTTCGACACCGTCTACGAACCCGGCGAGCTGGTCGCCATCGCCTACCGCGACGGCGTCGAGTCCGGCCGCCACGTCCTGCGGTCCGCGACCGGCGCGGTCCAGCTGCGTGCCGAGACCGACCGAACGGTCATCACGGCCGGCGACCTCGCCTACGTGACTGTCACCCTGACCGACGCGGCCGGAACCCTGTATCCCTCAGCGGATCGGCCGGTGAGCGTGGCGTTCTCGGGCGACGGTGTGCTGCTCGGCTTCGGCAGCGCCGATCCGTCCACAGAGGAACGGTTCGACGCGACCGAACGCCGTACCTACGACGGCCGCGCCCTCGCCGTCCTCCGCCCGACCGGCTCCGGCACGATCCGCCTGGTTGCCGCCGCCCCGGACTGCGACCCTGTCGAGGTCCTGATCGCAGTGGACTGAGGGCGTCAGGCGCTGCCGCCGCGCACCAGTTCGACGGGTAGCAGGAGGCCGGGCTCGTCGTCGCGGCCGTGCTCGACCTGGCGCAGGCAGCGGGCGACGAGCTCGCGGGAGATACGTTCGACGGGGATCCGAGCGCTCGTCAGGGTGGGCTCGGTCGGCAGGCCGTCGGCGCCGCCGTCGAAGCCGGTGACCGCGACGTCGGCGCCGACCTCGAGGCCGAGGGAGTGCGCGATGGTGACGACCACCGCACCGACGGCGTCGCTGCCGGTCACGATCGCGTCGGGTGGGTTCCTACCGGTCAGCAGTCGCCGTGCCCGCTGGCGGATGCCCTCGTCCGGCCCGCGGTAGGTCGACGTCGTGGGCAGGCGGATGCCGTGGTCGGAAAGCCGGTGCGTGAACGCCTCCACACGCTCGGTCTTCCAGTACTGGTCGCCGTCCGAGCCGAGATAGGCGAACCTGCGGTGACCGCCGGCCACGAGCATGTCGACCACCGCGTGCATGCCCGCCACGTTGTCCACATCGACCCAGTGTTGCGGCAGGTCGGGCAGGAGGCGACCGAAGCAGGCGAACGGAATGCCGCTGTCGGCGAGAAAACGGGCGCGCTCGTCGTCGACGCTCGACTCCGACAGGACGACCGCGTCCACGGCTTGCCGGGCGACCAGGTCCTTGAACACGCCCAGCGGGTCGTCGCGGCGGTGGGTGAACACCAGCACCTGGTGGTCGATCTCGGCGGCGGACTTCACCAGGGACTGGAGGAAGTGCAGGGTGAAGCCCTGCGCGCGGTCCAGCTGCTCGCCGAAGATGTGGTAGCCGATCTGCATGGTGCGCCGGGACCGCAGGGTCTGCGCGGCACGGTTGGGCCGATAACCCAGCGACCGCATGGCGGCGGTCACCTTCTCGTAGGTCGACTCCGAGTAGTACTCGGCGCGACCGTTGAGCACGTTGGACACCGTCTGTCGCGACACGCCGGCGACAGCGGCCACGTCCACGATGCCGACGCGCCGCTTCTCCGCTCCGCTCTCGGCTATCTGTCCACCTCCTCGTGGTTGGTGGTACCCCGGCCGGATCACGGGGATCCGGCCGGGGCGCCGGCTCATACGCGGGTCCACCTCTGGTTCGACTGGCCGTTGCAGGTCCAGAGGATCAGCGTGGTGCCGTTGGCGGTGCCGGCGTTGTTGGCGTCCAGGCAGAGTCCGGCGTGGACGTTGGTGATCGAACCGTCGGTGTTGAGCGTCCAGTGTTGGTTGGCCTGGCCGTTGCAGGTCCAGGTGATCACGCGGGTGCCGTTGGCGGTGCCCTGGTTGTCGGCGTCGAGGCACATGGTGCCGAAGACCCGGATCTCGCCGTTGCCCCAACTGGTCCACAGTTGGTTGGCCGCGGTGTGGCAGTCCCAGAGCAACGTGGCGGCTCCCGGCGCGGTGGACGCGTTGTCCACGTCCACACACCGACCCGACGCGACGCCCCGGAACCGGGAGGTGGTGCTCGGCAGGGTGCTGCCGCCGGTGACCCGGAACGCCGCGACGCCGTGCGCCGCCACGGTCGCGGAGATCGTGCCGCTCGACGCGCTGGTGGCGCCGGTCCACAGGTCGGTCAGGGTGAACGAACCGCCGGACAGCCCGATCTGCGCGGCCGTGGTGCTGACCGTGGCGCTGCCGCCGCCGCGGTTGAACAGGCCGACCGCCACCGACCCGTCCGACAGCGGCTTGGCGAACACCTCGGTGTTGCCGTCGTCGCGGACGCGGCGGCCGCCGGCGCCGCGCGAGTCCTGGTTGACCGCGAGCAGGCGGGAGTTACGCAGGATCGCGCTGACGTCGGCCGACATGGAGCGGATGTCGTTGCCCGCCATGAGCGGTGCGGCCATCAACGCCCACAACGCGAAGTGCGCGCGGGACTCGGTCAGGGACAACCCGGGCCGGCCGACGACGAGCATGTCGGGGTCGTTCCAGTGACCGGGACCGGCCTGGGCGGCCAACGGGGCGGTGACGTCGACGACGTTGCCCACGCCCATCGGATAGCTGTTGACGTTGCCGTTCTGCCAGATGTCCAGCAGGTCCTCGGTGGTCCGCCACAGGTCGGCGACCTCGCCCCAGTTGTACTTGTCGCCGGTGATGGCGTGGTAGCTGTTGGGGTTGATGCTGTAGACGATCGGCCGGCCGGTCGCGCGCACGGCGTCGCGCATGGTGGTGAAGCGGGCGATCTGCTCGTCTCGGGTGCCGTTGGGTGAGCACCAGTCGTACTTGAGGTAGTCCACGCCCCAGGAGGCGAAGGTGTTGGCGTCCTGGGCTTCGTGGCCCTGGCTGCCGGTGGTGCCGGGGTAGGCGCCGCCGCGTTGGGCGCAGGTGCGTTCGGTGGGCACCTGGTAGATACCGAACTTCAGGCCCTTGCCGTGGATGTAGTCACCCAGGGCTTTCATGCCGCTCGGGAACCGGGTGGGGTCGCCGCGCAGGTTGCCCTGCGCGTCGCGCTGCGGGTCGAACCAGCAGTCGTCGACCACGATGTACCGGTAGCCGGCGTCACGCATCCCGGAGCTGACCATCGCGTCCGCCGCCTGGCGGATCAGGGACTCGGAAATGTTGCAGCCAAAGGTGTTCCAGCTGTTCCAGCCGAGCGGCGGGGTCAGCGCGGGACTACCGGGCGCGGCGACGGCCGCGGGGTGGACCGGAGCGATGGACAGCACCAGCACCGCCGTGAGCAGCTGGGCCAGTCGTCTGAACAAGCGAGTGGGCATCGTTGCCTCTCCTTGTGCATTGAACGTTCAATGCGTCGCGTGCACCCCATACGGTGTCAGATTTTGTGAACGCTCACAACAACCTGCACCTGGTCTGACGAGCGATGAGCGGGTCGCGGCGGCGTGGCGATCACGCCACGTCGATCGTCCGCACGCCGCAGGCCCGATCGCACGTGAGGGTCACGCTGCTGACCACGTCACCGAGCTTGCGCCGGTTCGGCCTGGCGTTCGCGGGTGGTGTGGGCCTTCTTGAGGAGGGTCATCAGCTCCTCCTCGGCGCGGATTCGCGCGCGGTACTTCTCGGGGAGCTGTTTCAGGATGGCTTCCTCGGTGCAGAGTTTGGCGAAGATGCTCTCCCGGTGAGCCGGATCGATCTCCACGTCGATGTACTCGCGGGCGTGGCGACGGGCCGCGCAGATCACGTTCTGGGCTCGGCCCCACCGGCTCGTCAGCGAGGCGACCACGGTCACGACGAGCACGCCGAAGATCACGACCAGGGACAGCCCGGTGCTGATCTCGACCACGCTGACCGGCTGGCCGTCGTTGATGAACGGGACGTTGTTCTCGTGCAGCGCGTGCAGGATGAGCTTCACGCCGATGAACGCCAGGATCGCGGCCAGCCCGTAGGTCAGGTACACGAGCCGGTTGAGCAGCCCGTCGAGCAGGAAGTACAGCTGCCGCAACCCGAGCAGCGAGAACGCGGTCGCCGTGAACACCAGGTAGACGTTCTGGGTGAGCCCGAAGATCGCGGGAATCGAGTCCAGGGCGAACAGCAGGTCGGTGCCGCCGATCGCGACCATGACCAACAGCATCATGGTCATGACCCGCTTGCCGTCCCGCACGGTGAACAGCCGGTCGCCGTCGTAGGTGTCGGTGGTGCGCACGAGCTTGCGCGCGAGGCGGACCATGATGTTGTCGGCGTCGTGGTTCTCCTCGCCGGCCGGTTTGATCAGGTTGCCGGCGGTCACGAGCAGGATCAGTCCGAAGAAGTAGAACACCCACGCGAACAGGTCGATCAACGCCGCACCCAGCAGGATGAACCCCGTGCGCGCGGCCAGCGAGAACGCGATGCCGAACAGCAGCACCTTCTGCTGGTCAGCGCGGGGCACCCGGAAGCTGGACATGATCACGAGGAACACGAACAGGTTGTCCACCGACAACGCCTTCTCGGTGACGTACCCCGCGAAGTACTCCGCGCCCATGGGTGTGCCACCAAACAACAG
>Ga0307512_10004743_pt1 | contig 14669 bp, 21 predicted proteins | sample 14_EM_MG_FD_200267 | JGI IMG/M metagenome (GOLD analysis project Ga0307512, IMG submission 200267) | Populus trichocarpa ectomycorrhiza microbial communities from riparian zone in the Pacific Northwest, United States - 14_EM | ecosystem: Host-associated > Plants > Roots > Unclassified | place... | reverse complement strand
GCGGGAGCACCTCTTCCGCCACTGCAGCAGATGGAAAGACCAGCAGAAGACACTCTGGAAGACAGTGGGACAGGCAACAGGCTGGAAAGCGGGCAGATGCCGACACGTGCAGATCTCGGAGCGTATTACCATAGAGGAGTGCGACCAGCCGGTGATGGACTTCTTGGCGGCCACTGAGGTCGGGAAGTTTCCGCCCAAATGAAGTAGCGGTATGGAGCGGGTTCAGGGCTTGGGGCTCGGGGGCGGCGCTGGCAGCAACGGGATTATACTACTCTCTCTTTCTTATTTTCTTTCTTTCTTTCTTTCTTGTCCTTTTTGTCTTTCTCTCACCTTTCATTTGTCAGCGGGGAGGAAGGGTAGTGGGGGGGGAGCTCCGCCATCTAGCTGGCTCGCCTGGAGGCGGAGAGGATATCAGGGTCCTGTCATACTCTCATTAGAGTCAATACAGTATGATTAAACAACAACAACCAACCTCCCAAATAGCGAAGAATGGCGAACCATTGCATCCACACTCGAGCTTACTGAGGAACCGGACACATTGCCGAGCATTGTCACCCACCTCCTGGCCTTCGAAGCCCACCTCCGCAGGGCCCGAGGTCTTGCTCCTGATGCCACACTATCAATGATTCCACCAGTCCAGACGATCCCGGTTGGTGGTAGAGCTCAGTCCAGTCCGGTATAATGGGAAGGTAGGACTGGACCGGACCACAGACTGGCAGTATTGGACTGGACGGGCTTGGTCTGGACTGATCCATTTATGCATATATTATTGACATTCCGTTTTAGCCAAGTTCTACCGAAAACATAACTCATCCTCACTATTTATCACCACTCACCCCCGAATACCCTCTCTGGTCGAAAGTATACCACTTCTGTCTTTATATTCGGCTCCATCGAGATATATTATCCCCATTAAAAGATTAATAACCGGGAAAGTATACCCTAACCCTGGACACCGTGAGGGATCGGTCCGGACCAAGCCCAGTCCAGTCTGTCAGCATCTGGGATGGGTCTGATCCCAGTCCAAAAATTGATTGGACTGGACCTTGACTGGACTGGACGATTCCGGTCTGGACTGATCCATTGCTGGACTGGTGGAATAATTGCACACTATTCATGCGGAGGAATGGTCAAGGACGACACTCGGAAGGTGAAATGGGCCACAATAGGAAGGGGGACGATAGGAAGGGAGACGATAGGAAGGATGACGATAGGAGGGGCGACGAGTGGAAGACCGAGGTCATATGCCATCGATGTGGAGTAATGGGCCATATCAAGTCGAAGTGCAGCAGCAAGCATAAGTGGGCCTCGAATGAGAAATTTAAAAGTGATGGTAACCTGGCTTCCAATGCATCAACCTCCGCTGCCGAGTCAGAGACAGTCCATTTCTTGGTCATACATTCCGACCCTATTCCAGACTCTACACCAGACTCTGTGATCACGGTCAATGTGTCATTGGCATATGTATCTGCCGATTATTGGATTCTTGAAACCGGAGCGACAAATCACGTCACAGGCAACCGTCACCTCTTTGAGACCATTCACACGATGGCGAAGGGGGAGCATCAGGTCATGACAGCAAACAACAGTGTTGTCGATGCCGAAGTCTCTGCTACCATTACCTTTTATGTCGAGAGGCCAAATGCGAAGCCCCCAAAGATCATCCTGCAACATGTCCTTTATGTGGCAGCCTGTGGGACGAATAATGTTCTAGTCCAGTCATGGAGGATGTCCCTCCACGGAGAGACCGGTTCATTCACGGAGCCTACCCCTGTACCCCACCTTCATGACTGGACTGGTTCATTCGTGGAGCATACATACAAATTGCTAATTACACCGAACATCGTGGTGCAACTACAGTTACACCGTGCTCCATATCCTGACTTGAATCCAGCTCTTCTTCCTCGTTGCCCTATTGCTCTACATCGTCCTCTTCCTCCTCTTCCTTTTCCTTCTCGTCTACATCCTTGTACTCCTCAAGACTCTCTCCTTCCTCAATATCAGGTTCTGTCAAATCACTTTCATCGTTTTCCTCTGCGCTCTTATTGATATCATGAACAGAAGTGGAGTATGTCTGCGCTGTTGCTTCTTGCTGTGTATTTGCCCGAAGTCGCTTTTGATTGTGACTGCATCCAGGTGGTATTGTTGTTGTTGTTATTTATTCATCCTGTATGTACTCTTAATAGAGTATGACAGGACCTGATATCCCCACCGCCTCCGGGCTAGCCGGCTAGATGGCGGAGCTCCCCTCCGCTACCCTTCCTCCCCGCTGACAAATGAAAGCTAAACGAAAGACCAGAACGGAAACGAAAAGAAAAGAAACAAAGAGATATCAGCCCGCTTCCACCGCTCCCCGCACCTGAGTCAGCCTCTGTGCCCGCTCTATCCGTCCATTCATTTGGGCGGTAACTTCCCGACTTCAGTAGCCGCCAGGAAGTCCACCACCGCTTGGTCACACTCGTCTCTGGAAAACAGCTCACAGATCTGCACTTGTTGGCATCTGCCCGCTTTCCAGCCCGTCGCTTTTCCCACTGCCTTCCATAGCGTATTGTGCTGGTCTCTGCACCGGCTGCAGTGGCGGAAGAGGTATTCCCGTGTCTGGGTCGCTGTCCTGCCTGCGCCACCGCACCACCAGCATTTGTCATCCTCTTGGTGGCCGAACCGTTTTAGGTAGACTCCAGTGGGTTAATGCCCAGACTTTAGTCGGTAGAACCTGGCGGCCAGCGATTTCATGCTTGTCATTGGGATAGGTCTGTTGGCCCCCGCCTTGCCCTTGAGTCTGTAGCCGAAGTGCTTGCTGCACTTGTCGGCTTCCCACTTCGCTTTGGCCGCTGACCTTCCGTCGGAGATCCGTCTGACCATATTCGAGGCCGAGGTGTAAGGCTGCTCTTTCGCCGTGTCCCCCCAAGGTGGTGTTGTCTTCCGTTTAAGATTGAAAGTACCATATGGCGCTGAAAGAAGCACCATGGTTTGTGCATCGAACTCCTTCATTTCGCTAAGCTGAAGGTACATAGCTGCGCTGGGCTGAATGCACGTAGTTGTGCTGGGCTGAATGCAATTAGTTGCGTTGATTAAATTCAGCTAGATATGACCAGCTGACTACGCATACATGCGTGGGCATATATGTGTGCAGAGCATTCACCGAGTGTGCACTCCGTGAATGGACTGGTCCATTCACGGAGGTGGTGTGCAGGGGTACACTCTGCGAAAGAACGAGTGCAGTGTCGGAGGGTGGGACTCCGTGAATCGACCGGTCTCTCCGCGGGGGGACATCCTCCGTGACTGGACTAGAAGAAATAATCTCCCCAGTATCATCCAGTTAATGCGGATGGGTGTTAACTTTGATTTTAGACTCGATGGAGCCACGGCGAGCCTTGGATCAGTCCTTGTATATGAAGCACCACTCATCAACAGTGTATTTGTCGTCAGAGCATCTACAACCTTGGCCTCAGTATCGAAAGCCTCTGTGGAAGTAGATGATTCTCCGCGCTCCACTCTGTGCTCCGCTCAGAGCTCCGGTCCCGACATCTCCGAAGCTTATTCCATCATAGGGCTGGTGGTTGGTGATAAGGATAACTTTGTTTGGCATGGTCGCCTCGGCCAGCTCTCCTTGCCAGCTATCAAACGACTCCCAAATACAGTCAGAGATGTGCAATTGCATGCTAATAGCCCATCGACATGCACTTGTGAGGTATGCATCATGGGCAAGATGTTCCGGAAGCCTTTCCAGCCCTTGCGTTTGGAGCACAAGGCAAAGACTTGGGGAGTTGTTTCACTCCGATGTGATCAGGCCAATGCAGACTCAGACGATGTGGGGCTAACGATATGATATTATGTTTACTGAGGACAAATCGAGGTACACCGAGGTCTACTGTATGAAAGCCAAATCTGAGGCTCGAGCGAGGTTTAAGAAGCATGTGGCGAAAGTGGAGAAGCAGCACCAAATGTCGAAGGTGTGCCGAATTAGAGTCGATGGAAGAGGAGGCGAGTATGCTAGTCGTGGGAAGTTTCTTGAGTACTTGGCAGAGGAAGGCATCATTAGGAAAGTATCAGCCCCATACCGAATGCTGCAGAATGGCATTTCGGAGAGATGCAATCGGACAGTGCTGGACCCGGCTCAGTGTATGCTGCAGCATGCTGGGATTCTCAATTCGCTCTGGGCCAAAGCGGTGTCCACAGCAGTCTACATCAAGAATCGACCACCATCCCGAGCTTTCCACAATGTGACGGCTTTCGAAAGATGGACCCAGAAGAAGCCCGATATCTCCCATCTTTGAACTTTGAGCTGCCTAGGGTTTGCATGCAGCCATGGCAATCTCAGGAAGAAGCTTGATAACCACGCCTACAAGGGTGTACTCCCCGGGTACTCGGCAGAGACATCAACACAGTACTGAGTTATGGAAGTCAGTTTGGGCCGAGTTATTAGTGCTCCAGATGTCAAATTTGATGACTCTACCCTATATCACCAGTTACTAAAGATTAAGCCTACACAGTTCGCCTTCGAACCAGCCGAACAGGGTAATGATTAGGAAATTGATGACGAGCCTCCCAAGCCGCCAAAATCAATGATACAGTCCCCGAAAGCCTAGGTTGTGTCACCAAAAGCAACTGCGTTGCCTCACACGATCAATCCAATAGGCCACTCAGATGATGATCCCATACCACCTCCAGAGCCACCATCTCCAGCAATACCACCTCCAAAGCCTACAAGGAGCGGAAAATATGCAGCCAATGTGAGCATAGCCATGATGAGTGAGCAAGGTCCAAAGACATACCGTGCAGCATTGGATGCAGAGGACAACAAGCAATGGACAGAAGCCATCGGCAAGGAAATGGCATCAATGGAAAGTCATGACGTTTTCATTTTCGTTGACAAGGTCCCAGAAGGTGCTAGTATGATTGGAAGCAGTTGGGTTATGGGATGAAAGCTAATGGCCAATGGGACAATTTACAAACGGAAAGTAAGACATGTAGGCTGCGGCGATCTCCAAAAGCCTGGCGACTACAATGACATCACCTTTCCAGTCAATGTTTCAGCTTCGATTCCGCTTGCCCTCGGCCGTGCAGCAAAGCATCACGTTGATATCGCCATTCTCTACATCCTAACAGCTATCCTCGGCCGCCCACTGCATGAGACTCTCTATATGCGCCTCCCAGATGGCAAATGGCCGGATCCATATGGCAGCACCAGACCCCTCCTCAAGCTGAATAAAACTTTGTACGGCATCAAGCAGGCGAATCATAGGTACTATGAAGAAGTCTTCCATTTCATAGTTGATGATCTCCGTCTCCAAGCCTCAAGTACATCTCCTGGTCTCTTCTTTGGTGGTAATCTCAAAGCAAATGGCGTCTTAATCCCAGTCAACGTTGATGATATCATGATTATTGGGAAATCGGATCTTGTTGCCTCCATTGCATCTCCACCATTCGATCGATTCAAGGCAGCTGGCCTTGTCCCTGTGTCTGATACTTTCAAATATCTTGGAATGACGGTTACTCGAGATCGCAGCAAACTATCAATTGACATCGATCAAATGTGCTACATCAACCGAGTTCTTGATCAATTTGAGATGACCGACTGCAGAATGTGATCTACCCCAATGGAAGTTGGATATAAGCTCCATGCCATACAGCCAGAACTTGGAGAGCAGCCCTTCGATGCTACAACGTACCAGAAAGCCATTGATTTGATTCTTCATGCCGCTCTTGGTACTTATCCATATATCATCTATGCAACCTTAGTCTTAGGCAGGTATGCCGGCCAGCCTTCAACTCTCAATTGGGAAGCCGTGAAGCACCTACTTCGATATCTCCAAGGCACTTCCAACTACATGTTAACGATCTCTGACCCAAGCCTCGGGCATGACTCTCAGTCAATCTTGTGCTATGCCAATGCAGACTTGGAGGGAGAAGCACACCCCAGCAAGTCCACATCGGGAATCGTCATCTATGCTCTCGGAATCTTCGTCTTTTGGAATTTGAAGATGCAGGGCGTAGTAGGACAATCAACAATGCAAGCAGAGATGATCGCCACAGTGTACGGCAAAGTGCAGATCGAGTTGCTCAGTGATCTCACCTCTGTCATCGGAATTGCGAGCAAAGACATCACCAGGTGTATTCTCAAAGTCGGCCTAAACTGCCTTACGACTCTCAGCTTGGGCAACTTCCAATCTGACAGCCGGCACTGATTACTCCGATACCACTCGATCCATGAAGCCATTGCGAAGGGCGAGATCGAGATCAAACACGTTGCAGGTACGGAGATGCTGCCAGACGCACTCACTAAAGCCCGCGGGGGAGTTAAACTCGGCAGATGTTTGGAGGAGATTGGACTCGGATAGGATCCCGGGCAGGACTTTGGATTTCCTTTGTGTCAGATTGTGTATTTGGATTTACACTGTATGCTTGGGGTTTCTTTGGATTTAATGGGATTTGGAACTTGGAGGAGGATCTTAGGCTTTCGTTTGTTTCTTTGGTTTGTTTCATTTCGTCTGGAAAGCCTTGGGCCAAAGGGGGGAGTGTTGACTAGGGATTTGGCCCAGTGGCTTCTCTAGTGTTTGGTGCTGGCGGGCTCGGGCATGAGGCCGGTGGCTTACGGCCCCCATTGGCCTCGCCTGCCCCCACCAGCCTCGCCTGCCCCCACCGGTCTCGCCTGCCCCCACCAGCCTCGCTTGCCCCCATCGGCCTCTCCTGCCCCCATGGCGAGGAGGAGGGCTCGGCACTGGTACTCGGCATTGGGCTCCGGCTTTGGCAGTCGGCATTGGGTTTTCCTTCTCTCTCTTTCATATATAAGTCCATAGTTTTCCTTCTCTTTGGATCGACAGACAATTCATCTTCTTCTCTATCATCTTTTCGTATCAACACATAGCATTAAAAGATGCAGTGAAACCTACCCTTACTGTGCAAATCTCAGTGCTCTTTCAATATACTGCTTGTTAACCCTAGCTACAAATAACCTCACTATGCCAGTACGTCCTAACACAGAGGCGAGAGCAAATGATTCCAACATATTCAGGTCATTTACTTTGTTGTATCTTTCTAAAAACAGTCGGACTGCGTTTTCATGTCCGAATATGACTGCAAGATCTAATGGTGAAAAGCGATTGTTTCGGTCGCATTGGTCGCGGTGTTATGCCTATTGTTCAAAGTAGAGAGATAGAGAAGCTTAATTGTATCCTATCTAAGAGGGCCACAAGGCCAATATATGTGAGAGTACAACTACAGCTGAATGCAATCAGCCCGTATCAGAGTCAACAGTCGTCTCCGGCAATATGAGACATCACAATCTCCGGCCATACAAGACATCATCATCTCCGGCCATACACGGCGCCGTCTCCGGCCATATGAGGCTCATCTCCGGCTGAGACCTGTATATGCAATACGTATTTTGGTCTTCGCCACGGTCCGCGACATCGCCGAGCAACGAACGCAACACCTCTTCAGTCCCACCCATTGCTGCCAAATGCAGAGGAGTCCTGCCATCTCGGTCTATCGAGTTTCGTTCTACATTCCCACCCGCCATCATCCTTATCACCGCCTCTTCCCAACCTGCTACTGCTGCCAGATGTAGAGGAGTTCTCCCGTAGTCATCATGTGCTCCTCCGTATGCACTCTTCCGTTATAAGACCTTAATTGAATCGACACATCTAGTGTATGCAGCCCAGTGGAGGGGAGTCTTTCGAGAGCAATCTTGAATTTCGACACTTGCTCCAGCTTGAGAGTATTTCCGTCGCTTTACCATTAAGTCTGGCTGCACAGTGTAGTGGTGCAATACCATCCCTGCCACGAATCTTAGTATCTGCGCCGCTTCGTAAAAGAGCCCACATTATGGATTCGAGCATCTCATTTTCGGAATCAGGCCTCTCCAGCCCGTTTGCATCCTGGATAGCATAGTGCATAGGAGTCCATTCAGACAAATCTGTAGTGTTCGGATCCGCACCATTCTTCAGTAACACTTGTACGGCTATTTCATTTCCCTTTGCCGCACCATAATGAAATAGGGTCCAACCAAAAATTTCTCCTTTATTATTAGCATTTTCAGCCACACCCTGCTCCACTTTCGAAGGCACCACTGTCATGGTCTTTGATAGCATGAAGTGATGGAAAAAATCGTGTACGTCACCAGATAGCTCCGTCGCTAGTTCCAGTAGGTCGAAATACTGGCCCTTTAGGTAGAATGTTCTGAAGCATTTTACGAGAGCAGACAGAGACTCCGAGCTTCCCTGGATATCGAGCTCTAAAATCGCATCTCTTTTCTTCCCCAAATCTTCAACGCCAGCTGTGCGCTTTTGATTCTCCCGGCCTTCAATGTGTGGCTAACAGACCAAAAGAGTTGTATCAAATTGCTGTAACCTTCCGAAAAACAGTGTGTGCTGTTTCTAATGTTTTGCATTCCAGGAACAATGATATATATACCGGCACAACCTTCTCCCAGCGCAGGTTTCCAAATAGTCCGTCCCGTCTGGGCAACACTCTGCCCGGGACTGGACTTCGATTTTCGGGGCAGAGAATTCTGGACCGTGTAAGACTAGGGCAAATGATTCTAGGACTATATACCTACAGGGCCCTGTAGTCTCTATGACGGCATAGAATCAGTGTTCCCGACAGGCCGGGCCGGCCCGCAGGCTGGGCCAGATGAGGCCGTTTGATTTTAGAAACTGCGCAGGCCAGGCCGACGATTTGGCAGCCTGGGGCATAACTGTGGGTGACAGGGCGGACTATAGGCTTTTTAGTGGGTTGCATATGATGACAGTCGGTGTATTGCATATACAGGTCTCAGCCGGAGACGGAGATGTCTTGTACAGTCGGAGATGGAGATGTCATGTACGGCCGGAGACGGTGATGTCTCGTATGGCTGGAGATGACTGTTGACTCTGGTACGAGCTGATGGCATTCAGCCGTACTGGTACGTTCATATATATACTGGCCTTGTGGCCCTCTTAGATAGAATACAATTAAGCATCTCTAGTGTCAATATTTCAATAGGTTATGAGCCCGGCGCCCTCTACGAACTGTTCTAAAAATACTCTATGTATATCTTACGATTACGAGCCTCAAAACCCCTGACCCACTCACAACCATCCCTGCTCATTAGCCGCAACACCATCACCATCAATCACTCAACATCGTCACATTCCTAACCACCTCCACATTAAAAACATGTCACATGAAACATTCAAGACCGATCATGGCAATCTGCCCAAGCTGACCGAGGAAAACTACCCAGTCTGGAAGCAAAATACTCGCCAAGTCCTCAGCGCCAAGACAACTTACAATATTGTCACCAGTGGCGAAATCCTCCCAGTTGGCAACAGCGTCGCCCTATGCCCTCTACACGAAAGCTGCCATGGCTGAGGAAATAAAGCACTAGCACAAATACACTTCGGATGCTATGACAAACTCTGAGTACTGACTGACGATATCGACAACCCCATGGAAATGTGGGAAGCACTTTGGAACCTACTTGACAATGCCTCAATGAAACTTGACCACCCCCAAGTCCTGTGGAAGTTCACTGCCCCTCGACCATCACTAGACGAAACGGTCACCCAGTAATTTACCATACTATTCACCGTCCGCAAGAACCTAATCGGCACCACTGAAATTTTCACCAATGATGCCATGAATATACATATATTCACATCCCTATCTAATTCAGATGAAATGACCATCCAAATCCTTGAACAGCAAATCCCCGCTCCCACGTCCCAGCAGTGTGTGGATGCGATCAACAAAGATGCCATGCGAAAGACCCTAACCAAGGACATCGGAGATCGATCCACTGAAGCGGCCCAATACCCCTGTTGCAGAAATCGTGACAGTTGCCATGGCGGACAAGGTGGAGCCCGCAGAGGTGGACAAGGAAACGGATGCCTGAACCACAAATGCATACACTGGAAAGTGGACAATCAGACCACCAAACCATGCGGCAAGAGAATGCACGCTGAAAACATGACAATCACCAGCGATACAAACACCTCCAGGAACGATGACCAAACTTGCTACCTCTGCGGTCGGCCTGGACACTTCAAAGCCTACTGCATCCACTTCAAACGTGCCCTGGATCAATAGCAACATAGTCAACACAGGCACTGCGTCAGCAGCCACAGCTGGAGATCACGACCTAATCTGACTGGCCGACAATGCGACCACTCTCACCGCAGCCTCTGCTTCAGCTGCATGGGTTATCAATTCGAGAGCATCTCACCATATGTGCATCAACCACACCAGATTCAACTCAAAAAGAAACCTCATCAGCTAATAGTCATTGAGCTTGGAGATGATAACAAAGTTACAGTAAGTCACCATTGACTCGTTGACGTTGCACAGGAGTTCAAAGTCAATGCTTGCTACTAGTGCTAGCAACGGGTCTGGGTAACGCGCGAGAAGTCCGGATTTGGTCTGCCAAAATGGGTTGGTTCGGTTCCAGACCCAGCCAAAAACCTGACCCGCTGACTCTTGGTGGGCCAAACCCAGACCCGTACCTGTCAACCTGCGGATTTCACCGGGTTTGGCTAGACCCGTCAGTTTCAATCTCTGGTTCTGCGTTTCGGGTTTCACATTTACAGTCGTATTCAAATTTGCTACTGTGAATCGTGAAATATTGATATTGGTACTACACAATTCATTTTCAACGTAGTAGCCGCCTTGATGTGCGAAGGAAGCATACTCACACGCCTAATCACATCCTGAAAATGAGCCTCAGCAGAGTGTCAACAATATTTGGTCTTGCATCTTTGGTAATATGAGGGGACCTTCATCACAAGCATCCATAAAGAAGGATATGGCACCCTTTATAGGCAGATATGTAAAGTATATTCTAGCCACATCCGCTGGGACAGTAACAACTTATTACATTTACCAAGCTACCACTAAGTATTCTTGAGCTGTTTAGCGTATAGTAACAGTCAAAACGATGTATACAGATAATAACCGCCACAACATGCTGTGATTAACCATGATGGAAGGCCAATAATCGTTGACACTCTGTTGACGCGCATTTTGAAGATGGGGCAGAAGCGTTTCACTTGCATTTTTGCCAACAAAGGCAGCCAATGCTTGGTTTATGACAATGTGCAACCTGTCACCTCGCAGATTACCCATCATACCTGAACAACAATCGTTGACGCTCTGTTGATGCTCATTTTCATGATAGGGCAGGGAGGGCAGTACACTCTGTTTGCCGATAAAGACAGCCAAAAATTGCTTTATGACTGGCTATAACCAGTGGGAGGTGTGATTTCCCAGGACGCATGACCAAAAATCGTTGACTCTCTGTTGATGCTTATTTTCATGCTGGGGTAGGAAGGGTATTGGTATCTGTTTTGCCCATAACGGCAGCCAAAAATTAGTTTATAACTTAATATAACCTATCTGAGGTGTGATTTCCCAAGATGCATGACCAAAAATCGTTGACACACCTTTGACGCTCATTTTCATAATGGGGCAGGGAGGGTATTAATATCTGGTTTGCCTATAAAGGCTAGCAAAAATAGCTGTATCACTGAGTACGACCTATTGGAGGTGTGATTTCCCAAGATGCATGACCAAAAATTGTTGACGCTGCATTAACGATCATTTTCATGATGGGGCAGAGAGGGCATTGGAATCTGTTTTGCCGATAAAGGCAGCCAAAAATTACTTTATGACTTACTACAACCTATCGGAGGTGTGATTTCCCAAGATGTATGACTAACAATCATTGACGCTGTGTTGACGCTCATTTTGATGATGGGGCAGGGAGGGTACTGCAATCTGTTTTGCCTATTAAGGCAGGCAAAAATTACTTTGTGAGTTACTACAACCTATTGGAGGTGTGATTTGCCACGACGCATGACCAAACATTGTCGACGCGCTGTTGACGCTCATTTTGCCATGGCTGTATCCACAATATGCAATCAATTAATTTGGCACAGTCTATCAATCACATTGTTTTGGCTGCCGTTCTGTTGTTTTCAATTACTTTCTTCTTGATCATTACATTGTGCTTTAATAATACATACATATACATCATAATAATCTCGAAAATCCCATGTCTTTTGGTCACTTCTCATCATCAGTTGCAGGATCGCTGAATTCCCGGCTTTTGACTTCCAAATGAATGGTAGCTGCATTACCATGCAAGAGATAGTGCACTAACGTTGATCAGTCAGCATAACTGGATCAAAATCGGTATCATGCTTGCTATCCTCATCAACTTCGAAAATTTCCGCACAGGGAAGAGATGTATGTGAATACGTACATCCAGCCAGCAAATTGACGATTTCAGATGGTTGAGCTCCGGAAGTGTGACCAGTTGTGACCAGTGGGGTGGGAGGGGTGGGTGGTGTGAAGTGCGGATGTAGAGTCGGCCCTGGAGTCGGCACTCTGCATCAGGCGGGTGGAGGTGAACCTGTTCCATTAGGTCTCCACTGTGTCTGCGGATTCATTGCGGTGCGATGTTGGCAGAGAAGGCAGTCGGACATTTGGTTATGACGAAGCATTGCCGCGTGTCTGTGTATCCCAGCTTTCAACTTGATATGCCAAGGAAACTCAACTCCCCACTTCTTCTCTTCTCTGTCCTCGGCGAGTGGTTTTTTAATCAGATATTTCTTGTCATCTATTGCGGCGCGCGAAAAGCCATCTTGGGCCATTTTGGCCATATTCAATGCCAGGTACATGTCCAACTGTTCCAGCTGTACCCGCCCTCCTTGCCTTGCTGTAGTTGCAGTCATGTTGAAAACCTACAAGCCATTAGTTGCTGCTTGTAACAATGAAATTCGGCTGTTACCTCTACCATATATGCTTCCGTCGCCTCCGCTAAGGTGATTAACGTCTATTTTGTCTACTCCCGGGGATGCTCCTCAGCAAATTCATCTGTGAAAATCCCAGAGCTGACGACATCATGATGTTAGATTTCGCGGAACATGCCGACAAATGCCTTTGTCGACCATGCAGGTTTCACGTTGCCCGCAGCAATGAATTTGCTACGTAGCTCTCGATGGATACCCGCTATACGTTATACAGTCAATTGACTGCCAATTGCCTCGATACGGATACACTCACATCCCACCGCATGCTGCTTCTTATTTTTCCTTCTACCAGTCTGATGGACGATTTTTAATTGTGCATCCTGGGACGTATGATTGGCGGCTGCATTGGAAGCGTCGCAGTGAACTAACTTGTGTCTGTACTTTTGTTGTGTGCCAAGATTATTCGTATTAGAGGTAGCACCCGCTAATCTGCCGGTATTCGATCCGCTCTCACCTGGCAGAGGTGGTTGTATATCCATGATGTGCTGGTGTGGAATAGATGAGGAAGATGATAACGAGAGGAAGTGTGAAGCCCGGAGGACAATATACTCATTATCATGTCAGAATGGAATAAGCAACAGCCAACATGATCATTATGCTCAAGATGAATCATACTGAGTATGGCTGCAAGTTGCAGGGGTTTCCCACCGCCCCGCAATTTGCAAAGAGTTAATCTGATGTCGCTTGTCTGTTAACAGGGATAAATTACAGTGTAAGACCCCCAGAATCGCACAATTGCTAGATATAAATAGGATGCAGTTAGAGGGAAACGACGTTTCCTGATGTTTGTCTCAAATAATCCTTGGAATATTACGTGAAAATGACACTAACAATCATGTCATATCGTAAGGTTAGCGTCCATGAGAAAAAAAAAATATTCTGTTCGGGCACAATGGCTCCGTCAGAGTGGACGCGCTCCGTCAGCACCGTCAGAGACACCGTTGTGATAGATGACTCTGTGCCCGGCGTCAACACCATGCGTGGCGTTGTACATCTCCCTCCAATCGTGGTTTCACTGTCTCTTCGCATTCTGTCGATCTTCTATTTTAAACGATCACTCTGGCGTTGTAGCCAACTGTCACAGCAATACGTCGGAATGGGTTGATTGGGTACGCGCTTGCATCGGGATTGTAATGCGATTGGTGACGCTGCAAATATTTCTCCTCGCGTTCTTTCTACCTGCGCACAAAATGCAATTCTCTTTACTAATTATACACATCATTCCAAGTCGCCAGATCTATATGGATGTTGATAATCCATCGCTTGTTCCGTCCGTCTCCTGTCTTACAACTAGTAGCTATCTCTGGAATTACGTGCATGCAGCCGACAATATTTCCCACACTGAACACTTGCAAAGCAACGGCTGCCGGTGCTGTTCTCAATTGTACAGATGTCAAGACCGGATCCAAGTTACCCGAGTTTTCAGGTATTGTGGGGAGCGCCAGTGCTAACAAGTACTCAACGAAAGCTCCATCCTCATTTTGGAGTTTGAATTTGAATAGTGGCTGCAGTAGCCACGGGAGACGCCCATGCAGTGCGCCATAACACCTCCCCGGGCATTGCTTTACCCACACCCAGTCGTTCCGTCCATCCCGTTTGCGCCAGCTCTTGCTTCCTGTTAGTGTTAGCAACGGTTCCGGACCGTCACTTCGGGTCCGGGTCCGGGTCAGAACCAAACCGTTGCCAAATTGGCGGTCCGGGTTGTCAACACACCCGAACCGTCGATTCGGGTACGGTTCGATGCAAATCTCGCAACCCGTCTGGATTGGGCGGGTTGTCAGCGGGTCGCACAGCGGGTCCATCTGTAGATTTATATAATGTTCTTGTTTTTGCAGTTGCATAATTGAACATCATCAAAATTAGGTATTTGACAGCCAA
>Ga0307512_10004742_pt1 | contig 14669 bp, 9 predicted proteins | sample 14_EM_MG_FD_200267 | JGI IMG/M metagenome (GOLD analysis project Ga0307512, IMG submission 200267) | Populus trichocarpa ectomycorrhiza microbial communities from riparian zone in the Pacific Northwest, United States - 14_EM | ecosystem: Host-associated > Plants > Roots > Unclassified | place... | reverse complement strand
TGCATGCCCGCAGTCATTTCGTATTCCATGCCTGGCCGGCCGGCTTTCTGTCAACCGATGCCCGGCCTAGACTGTAGGTAAACCTGCAGGTGACTGTAGGTCAGCCCGGCCGGTTGGGGACACTGGTCTGAAGTGTACGGTTTTGAGGTTACTGGTAGGATCTGAAGCGCTGGCCTAGACTAATTGACGATGAAGACTGGTAGCACCTTTAATTAGTAAATAGAGTAGAAATTTGGATCAAATAAGGCGTTGAAACTTACAGAGGTTGACGAAGCAGTAAAAGTGGTAACGTCTAGAGCGAACTTGCAGTTAAGTACCAGCACCGTTGTAGGATAAAGATTGAAATGGACGTGATACTGAGGGTTTCGAAGCGAAGGAGGAGATAGTACCACGATATGTATATTAGATATGTGCGCAAAGATGGCTATTTGAGTAAGCCGATTCGACAGTAATCACAAAGGTCCGTCAAACCGTTACTTGCGAGTATATAGTGTTCGACCGACCGCTAGTGAATAGCGTCTATTAAATTAAACAATCCCATGCACAACTAAAGTTAGGTAAATGTATTATCACTTCTACAGGCGCACGACAGCAAGCAAAAGTTTCAGATTCGTCCCTGCATGAACCCATCAGACAATTAGCCGCTGTTTTCCATGGTGCCACGTCGCTGTGAAAGATGGCCCCGCGATAACAAGTAAAGTTTCAGATTCATCACTTAAAGGAGTTCACAATCGGGCGATCAGTCACTGTTTTGCAATGATGCCACGTTGCTCCGTATGACGTCCAGCACTTGCATGACAGGTCCCGCGATAACAAGTAAAGTTTCTGATTCATACCTTAAAGGTTTTTACAATCCGACAATAAGTCACTGTTTGCAATAATGCCACATCACTCCGTATGACGTCCAGCACTTGCATGAAAGGTCCCGCGATACCGAGTAAAGTATCTGATTCATCACTTAACGGTGTTCTCAATCTGACGATCGGTCAGATTATCATAAAGCCTAGACAGGGGTAGTGATGGTGGCATGGGCGATATCTAATTATTTACTTCAGATATCTCAACCCAACTGTTATGCCCCATTTACGGATCTACAGTTGGGGACTCCTAGTCCCGGTGCATTTTGAGCCCAAGTTATAGGTTCAACTCTGTGCAGCTCTTTAGGGCTCTTTAGGGCTCTTTAGGGCTCAGGGGGTGCTGTGGGGCTCTATTCAACGCTGTGCAGCTCAACGAGTGTATATAGAGATCATGACCTTCAGAGAATTGATGTTACATTGCTAGTAACTCAAATCTTTGATACCAATACATTGACAACATTATTTGCCTTGATACCAATGGTTCTTCAATGTAAGTCTGGGGTAATTGAGATTGACAGTTCGTACAACGTTTGTGGAAAGACTCAGTTGCTGATAGTGAGACGTCAATGTGGCATGCGCAAGATCACAAGACACATTGGAGAAGTGACAGATGGCACAATCAGTAATATTATGGAAGTGGTCAAGGTAGAACATAGTGGATCCTCCACCACGCTTGACACAGGCAGCAGTACCAACTGTAATAAAAACGACAATCCATAGAGATTGCAGGGGGAGGTTTTGGGTTTCGGGCTGGCGAGAGCAGTTCCTATCGCAATGTTTCCAATTTTTACCGTAATCAGAGAGATGTAGTTTGTAGTATATTAAGACGAGCCTTGAATTTACCAATTGAATTTGTAAACATTTGCGAGAACTACCAAATTCTTAGCATTATCCAGGGTTTTTCCAGCCGGCCCGAGTATCACAACAATCAGGGTCGCAATGGTATTCACAATACTGCTTCTTGAACTATCAAGCAGCGGCGAGACATAACCATGTTCATTGCTCATGTTGCAGACGCCGAATAAACACGGTTAGATTCCCCCTTTCAAACTTGCGTAAGTTAATCAAAACCTTGCTACATCACCGATTGCTCATCATTATGAATCTGTCTCTCTATAAGTTCTCACTAAATATGTCAGCTGTTCGAGTTTTTAGCGAGGCGTACGCCTGCTGTATTGACGGTTAAAGTTATGCAAGCAGCTTGTATGTTATGTGTTGATTGTGGAGTCCCATTAATTCAAGCAATGCAGTGAACTTTACAAGTTAGGACCACATACTAACTGAGGGAATCTAGCAGCGTGAATGAAAACGTGAACTATTTTATTATTTGTGACCAGCGTACCTAGGTAAGGTTTCCACCTTTCGTGGCGGCACAAAACTTGTTATGCACCAAGCCGGAAATGTATTAAGATTTCCGTTTAGTTGAAACCAGCGGTTTCGCCCGTTGCCTAGGGCGGATTAATGTCCGCATTGCAGTTTCCGGAGACTCGCCGCAGGGGTTCCACATCGCTGCTTGAGGCACTATGACATCTATCCTGCCACAAATTAAGTTCCTTAGACTAGAATTTGGGCAATTTCAACTGAACGAAGTTCCAAGATGGAATATTGATGTGAGAAGTACGAACCCAAAATGGGAATTACAAGTAAGACGACCTGAGGACACTAATAATAAATGTTTTGTTACACGAGCACGGCACCCACGGCAAAGGGTCTTCAACAAATCAAAGTTCCTCGGCAATCTAGATCTGCGGCAATCCACCCTTGTACGGCACGGGTTGACAGGTCATTAGCGCCGAGTGTTCTACGGTTCAAATAAGGTTTGACATGTTGCATGGGTATATTTAACCTCCCCGTGCATCCGAACAGCCGGGATCCCCCGAACCCGCCACCACCTGCTCACGACAGAGTCGTTGCTGTAGGAACGTAAACACACGAACCCGACCGGTAGCGAGCCCCACGCACGGCAGGCATGTGCTCCTTCCGTTAACAAACCACGCCACTTCGCAATCTTAGGCCCGTTCGCGAACTCGTGGCCAGTTTTTTCAAACTAGATAGCCGAAATGCAACTCGTTAAGGTACGGTTGACGAATCCGCCAGTTCGCGAAATATTAAAGTCTGGTTTGCAAAAATTTTGCTCGGTTCGCGATCTGTAGGAATGTTTGTAAACTGGCCATTTTTGGCGAACCCAGCACTTGCTTCCCGAAAACAGTTCAAACTCTCAAGTTCTCTTCCTACATCAGGGTTCGCAATAGCCCGTCTGCCCGTCGGTCATTCAGGTCCCCATTTGGCCGTTTAGTTCCGGCAAGAAATTGCAGGACCAGGGCTCGATCAGGGCGACTGGGGGTGACGCCAAGGGCTGGGGTTACTGATTCACCTGTAGTTATGCAGTTGGGCTCTCCAATCTGTGGATGATTGACTGGGAAAGTTATAGTGTGAATTATGTACCATTGACACGGTTGGGAGGCATATTGGATATCATCATTCGGTCACAATTGCATCACTCGTATCATGAGTCGATCGCTCTGTTGAAATAGTGAAGGGGAGGACCGTATGAATAGACTTGATACAGAGAGAAGAGAAGGAGACTCGAGATATATATGAGAGAAAAGTGTGCCTCGTGCTGTACCATCAGCTCCGGATATAATCAGTTCGTGCAAGATCTATATCCAACCCATACTGCAAAGTCAATGATGTAAAGATTAAATTGTAGCGTTACAGTGCTGATTACTCTTTCCTCGTAACATAGAAATCAAACTACTATTTGTTACTTGCTACTCTATACCTTATCTGCTCCATTGCTGATCATTCTTTGGGTGTGTTAGGGGTACAAACACGTTATCAACAAAATGGGACTATGTTTTTTTGTTTTAATCGCCCTATTTAGACTATCACAGTCGAGCCCATTTCGCCTTCCCCGACTAGTACGCACTATGCACTACTACCACCTCATTTAACAATTATTATTTAGTTAACTACCTGCTCTATCAGTCTCTGGGGGTTTTTTTACCGAGATCGGCGTGTTGATATTTTTTGCAGTGGGAGAGCCGAGGATTTTGCACTAAAGTCACAAATAGGCAGCCGCGTTTGTACCCTTCTTGCTGTGCGATATAGATGAAATAAAAGGGGGGGGTTTCACGACGATGATAAGTAAGTTTTGATTGTATAGCCGTTGTTACAGTGCTTGTGACTATCTATTGGCCGTACCGCCGGTATCCAAATATATAGATTCACTAACAATACATAAGTCAACCTACTTAAGACCGTCATCAAAAACCTCCCTTCTTTCATACTGTAGCTCCACATCATTAATAAATCCCAGTCTCGACATTCGTACCTCTAACTATTCCTTGCTGGACTTTATAAACTCACGGCAAATTTTTTTCCCCGGGAAAATGACTGCACAAAACTTCACCCCACTTTCATTCATTAACGAAATACATGACTGTTTGAAACCCGTTTTCAATGGTCCAACATAATTTTCCTGCCAAGAAATTTAACCTTCGGTATTCTCATGGTCAATATCGGCCCTCTCAGGCCAAAATCTTTTCTTTCACTTATTCTTTCATTTGTAGAGCCACTTATGTCCCGCTGCTTCTGTATCTTCGCATTTCCGCCTGGGAAGTGTTCGAATAACTACCATATCTTCTATCGCTCAAATTAGCTATATCATTGGAGAACAAAGAAGTTTAGTACATACCCTTCAACGGTTGAGGACTGTAGCTTGTTGTTTCGCAGTTAATAGCTGCAGGTTTCTTTTCCACCGAAATTCCAACAAGTTCTTCCCACTTTGCGGCGGCTGCGGGTAGTTTTTGTACAGCTTGGTCTCCCAAATTACTGGCGTCATCCAAGAATTCACTCGCATCGCCGCAACGGATTTGGCTCACAGTTTGCCATGCCTGATCCAAGAACTTTGGTATGCCTGAGTTGAAGTAAAGCCCGAAGACTACTCCTACTGTGAGGAAGTGAAGTCCGATAATGCCGTATACAATGAACAGTCCCCTCTTCGTGATTGGTATAATTACTGGTTGCACTGTTTGTACGGTCGAAATATCTGATACATTGTAACAGTCTAAGAAGGCATAGTAAATGTTCGCTGAGAGAACTGTGAATATAGCCTGGATAGCCAACGCCGGCTTGTTGGTTTCCGCTAATGTCTGCTTAAAAATTGAGTCGTATAGGTTGTGGGCCGACATGGTCGACGTTGCGAACACACCTGTCGCTTGGCCTGATCCATATGATACATTCCACTGATGATCCGCTGGGAATAGAAGGGGGTCAGTTTCCTGGTTCATTTGGAAATGTGTCAGGTTGAAGATGCCCCGTTCTTGATTGTCGTGTAATTTCACCCCAGCCTGATTTCGAAGTATATCTGTATGGTAATAGTATGCCGACTGGTCGAAGATTGGGTAACTCGGTTCTGTGGCATTCTTATCCGCTTTAACCTCGATCGTTGCATACCCGAAATCGAATGCTACACCGCATAGGGTTATGTTGATGGTGAGTTCACCCCCACCAGCTGCTGGGGTCGATTTAGAAGTCCATTCATCTCCATTGAATCTATACTCTTTCCCCTTAATCAGACGAGATAATTCCAAGTTCTCGTCGTGTAGTGAAATATTCGAACGACGTTTCGAACGATTGATGTGAGCAAGCAACCACCACCGACTCAAATACCCCCGTCGCAAATCCCCCTGTGATGGTACCTGGCTTACAGGGCAAAAGATATCGACCCCGTCATTCATGCAAGACTTAAATGTGAAGTTGTACGACAGCGCTTTTTCGGCATCATCTCTGAACGCCTGCAAGTAACCAGTTGTAAATGTTTGCTTCAAGAATGGCGTGCTAAGATTTCCAGATAGGAGTCCTGGATTTGAGACGTCATCGTAATCGAGCTGATCCAGTGTGGGTGAGGTGCAAATAACGTGTGAATCTACAATTGCCGCCTTGCCTTGATAGTAGAGAAGTGATGATCGCTCGGAGGAAGACAATGGAATCAGTGCCCTTAAAGTTGGCCCTGTATCACTTATACCACTCCCCGCAGCAGTTAAATTGTCGGAGATGGAGACATATGTGGCGGCCCATTCGGCAAATCGTGGAAATTCAGCCGGTCTATGCGACATTGTTGGGATAGGCATAACATAGTTGTGATCGTGTCGATATTTCAGTGATACGCTTTTGCTCTTCCCAGCAATATGCTCTAAGCCAGTGTCGGAGAGAAGCATAGTCGATAGAAATTGCGAAAGAATGGCTGAAAGCGAGAGTAGCGCCAATAAACTTATTCCAAAGAAGTTTTTGCTGGCTTTGGTACCTCGCAGCACTGGAAAGACCATTGCATAAGGACCATTTGCCAAATAGCGGCAAATAGACATTACTGCAGCGTCCCGGAGTAGCACACAGTTCTTTTCGAATGCCAAAGACGCCGCTACCATGCAACACGTCCCTAGCTGCACTGCGAGGCATGCCCGCAGGAAGGCACTGCAGATAGCTATGACTGAAGTTGTGTAACCTTCTAGGGCAAGTTTTGAGCGAAGACGCCCAGGGTCGTCATTCAGTTTCCAAAACCAGAGCGAAGATAAAGAGCTCAAGGCGAGAATGATTCCGATGGTGCTGCACACTAAGGCCGCAGGCTGATAGATTCCAAAATTTGCCCTTACAGACTGCCACGTGAAGGGTAGCACTATTGATATCAGCTATCAACACGTGGATACCTAGATCCTAGATGAGCGTATACTTACTTGTGGTTGTTTTGTGTAGAAATACGGCTTCCGATTGCGGCGAATATGTTGTAGGGTCTTTGCTAAGACTGATCGGCTTTAGTTTAGAATCCTCCTACACGGTCGGCCGGATATGTTGGTATAGATACCTTTCGTTGCAAAAGAACTCCAGATTTCGGTATAGTAGCGGTGCCAATTTCGTGGAAAGAATGTATTTAATGTCCCAAAATGCGGATTAATAATGGTCTTGTGTGGTTTTGTGATGGGGTGTTGGTAGTTTGGGTAGCTTGAGGCATTCAAAAGTGAAAGTTAGAGGACAGGAATTCGGAAACATGCCACGTAACTGACCCAGACTGAGAGTACAATCTCACACTCTCTGATTGTCGATTTTGTCTGACAGAAAGGATGTTCAGCTTTGGTTGTATTCGCAGTGCGTTGAGCGTCGGTGGTGGAAGAAGTAAATTTTGGGAGACTATGACTATACATTCAAATGTAATAAAATTTAGACCTTGTAATATTTCACCCACACCGAAAGTCGGCGATTTAGTGTGGCAAACATCGAACCTGACAACTGGTCGGTACAAATAGTCTTTGCAAATCGTAATTCCAGTATAAATTCGATTATTCGCTGGAGTCCGCCAACTCAAATACTTACACATTGTTTAGCCGGCTTTTGATGATATCACCGTGTAGATACAACCAAATCAAATCTCCAGTAGAATATACCCACGTATAGGGTGGAACTAGTTGAGATGGGATATAGAGACATTGAGCCCCACATTGGAAGTTACTGCTTTCGGGTATTTTCTATTATGCTAACTCTGAAACATCTAGCACCCGCTTATAATTAACTAAAGAATAATATTGCTTCAAATGTACGGTACACATGGAAATCCACAACCAATCAATAATCTCTGTGGTTAGTTTGTAAAGTGGTGAACGAATGGTAATGTCATCCTTCAATGTCATCCCGTTGTAGGACGCAACCTGAGGTATACCATCCACCGAAAATTCAGAGATTCATGCCTCCAGAATTTGAAATCCGCTACCAAATATTATGGTCGTACTCTCCATGAAATCTCATGATGTTGAAGCATTTTTGTGATTGACATCAATTTATGGAGTTCTGTGCCGACCTTCGTACAGCTACAATACCAATCTGATGACGGGATTTATTACCCCCGAGGAGATAGTCGAATGTGACTTGTCATATTGTTATTGGTTAGTCGAACCTGCTTCTTAGTTGCAGACTTCTACAACATTACTGGTGCGACTGAAAGGTGCTGTCCGCCGGCACATTCAGCACTTCAGGATCATGCGTCGTGACCAATTATTTTCAAGCCCACATTGGCGGAATGGATCAATTCTTGTCCGTTTCGCTAACAATCGATGCACACAAAGCATAGCCCGATATATTTCCACTCCGTTTGAACTCAGCTTGCCCCCTATCATCGCCCTCGCTGAATCACTACGTTTGTTCCCGCATACGTAACAAACATTGCTCCCGCGCAATTCCACCAGCTAAGACATCGCTGCCGATCGACAGCATCAGGAGACGAAACCAATTAATAACAAAAGATACAACGGAAATGACTGAGAGATTGTGGATACATAAAATCCTTAGGTGCTGTGAACTTAATTATAAACATTCTCGATCACATTGTGTTGGCAAAGACCATCTGTTTCATCTTTTTGACCCGCCAGAAGCGGTTTGCCGTTCTGACTGACACTGGCTCAGCCACATCCCACCATTGGAGAATAATCCTCTACACTAACTGCAGTAGCGTGAAATTGGGTACCATCTGCATACTCCCTCTGTGAGAGGTTGGGTATGACGTCGTTGACTATTTATAGTCTATGGGCGCGCTCTAGATCTAGCTATGTATAATTCCGCAAATCTAAAAGCTAATACTAAGAAGAATGGCAAAGCTTGTTTAAAAATCAAATATTCTAGCACTCCCACTCTACCTAAGAACATTCGCTCTGCAGGTGTTAGTCGAGTGACATTTGATGATCGAGGCTCGCGTCCTAACATTTTCCAAGCCTTATCGAAGATAGATTAAGCCTTCCTCCGCGAGGACTTTTGAGATAGTCATAAAACAGGTATTGGGTACATTGACTCCGTAGTTTCAAGTAATAAATAGTAGTCCGCGGTGCCAAACCTACCATGAGTTTAGCAGAGAATAATTACAATGCCAGCTCAACACACGTTCGTCGCACCAGTTAAACAAAAGTTATCTGACGTTCAGTAACAGCAATTCGCTGTCCGTGAGCCACGTTACCCTCGCTGGATGGATATCTATTTTGCATGTATAGCATACTTACGAACTTGTTGGCAAGAGGCATACCACAGTTGTTCGAAACGGTTACAATGACCAATAAAGCCCAGCTGATGCACCATAAAGTTTTTGAATACTAAAGGTTTCGATAGCGCATGATCGTCACATGCATGTGTTGACGCAGGATTTAACCCGAAACGCTTGTATATACAAGTTTCTGGGAGGTCGCCAAAGGTTCTAGAAGAGACTAGAGAGTGGTTGTTAATGCCACCAAAGCTACTACAAACGGGGGTGGTCCCTCTTTTCGGTGATCTCTTTTGTTCTTCTCAATCTTTTGCGCGGGCTGGCTTGCTTTCTTTTGTCAAGAGGGGACGATGGGTTGTAGGTGGGAGCTCCGCCATCTAACCGGCTCGCCCGGAGGCGGAGGTGGTGTATCTAGACTCTGTCATACTCTAATTAGAGTGAATACAGTATGAATAAAACAAAAAAAACAAAAAACAAAAAGCTACTACAAAGGACTAGAGAGTGATTGGTAATGAAGTACGTCATTTGTGTAGACCATTCACGAATTCACACCTCGTATATATAAAAGCACACTTTTCCCTTCGATCTCTGTTGCTCTTAGAGGGTAACCACTTCCGTACGATAGACAATTCAATCTTTTCTTGTGTAAAGTTATTGTTCTCATCAGCAGGTAATAGTGAACACCATGACTCTTTGAAAAAAAAACACAGCCTAGTGCTATCTGATGAGAACTTTACACAAGAGGTTGAATTTTCTATCGTACAGAAGCGATAGTCCTCTAATAGCAACAGCTATTTAAGTGAAAAAGTATGCCTTATGTGCACGGGGCAGCTGGTAGCGAGTGATAATTCGTGAATGAGCCCATACAAATGACTCAGAGCATTAGCAATCACTTCCAGTCCTTTCTAGTAGTTTGGGTGGCATTAATAACCGCTCTTTAGACCTTTCCAGCAGTTTCTAGGGCCTTCGGGCCAAATCTAGAGTCAACACCATCACTTGTTTTACCCAGCAGGATTGTTGTGGCCAGTAAATCGGATAATGTCGGGTAACAAAATGCATTGTTCCTTTCAGATGTCTGCATCGAGGGAGTGTGCAGAGCAGTGTTGTATGTAGTTTTCATTGCCTCTACCAAAAAAATCAACCAATTAACACCAGGCAGAGCGTCACGTTTCGCCTTAGTTGAAATGGTCGCTACGCAATGATTGGCAATGCAATGGTACTGTTGTTGCTCGGCCATATAACACCCTCATTGCCTAGGTGTAAGACCATAGCACTTCCACTGCGAAGCTTACCTGGTTCATAACAGTCCGGTATATTCAAGACTTAATTATTCTGGCCACTGTTCTCAAACGTCCTGTCCGACAGCCGGGGATGGAAGTGCCATCCGAGGTTTTGCCAGGACGGACGGGACGGCGCGAATTCCGTCCGTCTCATCCTTGCATAAACATGACGGCTGGACGGCCATTGTCTGCGGGGACGGTGAAACCACCGTCCCCGGCCGTTATTGGGCAGTCAATTCAATATTCGCTACGATTACCGACCGGGCCTCAGGGCACATCGCCAAAAATGCCGACGATAATTTCCAGCTTTCGCTAGTACGGAAGTCTGAAATTAAGGCTAACTTTTAAAAGCGGTGCGATATTTCTAGCTTCCCGGCGGGCGACTACAACTTTTTTTCTTCCGCCATTCGACGGGCGGCACATCTGGAGCCGGGCCCTGGACAGCGGGTAGCAAGACGGATCAATCGAAGGGCACAGCCTCTCCTCGCCCACAGCATCAAAACGGAGATGCACTAGGTTCCGGGACACTCCGGTATCCCTGAGAATGAAGAAGCAAACCGCCAGGCAAATGTAGCCCCCGATGCAAGCGCGGACACGGCGATGGAGCGACTGTACACCTCGGCCTCGAATATGGCCAGACGGATCTCCGAGGGAAGGTCCGCAGCCAAGGCAAGGTGGGAGGCCGACAAATGCAGCAAGCACTCCAGCTATAGACTGCAGGGCAAGGCAGAGACCAAAAGACCTATTCCGATGACAAGCGCGAAGTCATCAGGTGCCAGGTTTTATTGACTAAAATCTGGGCATGCGCCCACCAGAGTTTACCTAAAACGATTCGGTCACCGAGAGGACGACAAGTCCTGGTGGTGTAAAAGGACAGTGGCCCAGCCGCGGGAGCACCTCTTCCGCCACTGCAGCCGGTGTAGAGACCAGCAGAGTGTGCTCTGGAAAGCAGTGGGAAAGGCCAAGGGCTGGAAAGCAGGCAGATGCCGACACGTGCAGGTCTCTGAGCTGTTTTCCATGGAAGAGTGTGATCAAGCGGTGGTAGATTTCCTGGTGGCTACTGAAGTCGGGTAGTTCCCGCCCAGGTGAACAGTGGTACGGAGGGGGCGCAGAGGCCCACGGCGGCGGCAACGGGGTTATATCATTTTTTCTATCTGTCTTTCTTTTCTTTTCATTTGTTAGCGGGGACGAAGGGTAGCTCCGCCATATAGCTGGCTAGCCCGGAGGCGGAGGGGATACCAGGTCCTGTCATACTCTAGTAAGAGTGCATACAGTATGAATAACCAACAACAACAACAACAAGCGGTGCGATATTTCTAGCTTCCCGACGGGCGACTCCAACTTTTTAGCGCGCAAGGCTGCAGATTTGTATTTGGTTCACCAGCCAGAAAGCTATAGCCTTTGGGTTTACTGACGGGGCATAGTATTGGTTCTGTTTCGGTTTACCGGCGTAGGTTCACTAAACTTAGGTTGATCAGGACGGTAAGCTTTGGGCTATCCGGAATGGTACGCGAAAGATTATCTAGCATGGAAAACCCAAGGTTCTTGGGTAGCGATTCGGGCTATTCTTTGGACTCGGGTTCAGAAAGAGTGAGCTCGCAGCAAGCTTTGCATGCGCACGAAGGTGGGAGCGCACGAAGGTTTGGGCTCGCACGAAGATTTGGGTGCGCAGGAAGTTTTGGATACGAAGCAAGCTCTGCAAGTATACTCTGCGCAATTTCAATTAACCTATCTATCGATATACCTATCTGTCGACAGCGACTCGAGTTCAGTTTGTTTGTAATCTATATTACATTCGGCCGCTCGCGGCCATGGCACATAAACTCTTCCTAACCTCCCCACCACACCAAGGAAATCGCAAAAGCAAAAACAAAGCAAAGTCGAGACCCCCAACCACTAACCTCACCCCCAAAAAAACATCAACTATTCACCCCCTAGGACACTACTCCTCGTCCTCTGAGCTCTCCGCCTCCAACAACCCTGCCCACATCCGGGAAAAACTAAAGTCCATCAAAGCCTGTGTACGTTTTTCTGACGCAAAAACTCAAGACATGAGAATTTGAAACCGCCACCGCACCCCTGTGGCCTGACTTGAGTTCAGCGGGAGCTGGCTGGAGAGATGCGCAAGTGCATTTGGAGAGAGGAGCTAGTTACAGTGCTCAAGATTCAAGTTCAACTTCAGACGAGAGCTAGCCGACAGTACTTAAGCTCCCTTAGAGATGAGAGCTAGCTATGGTGCTAAAGTAATGACAGTCCGTTAGCGCCGCGCTGTTCTGCGGTTCAAGTAAGGTTTGATGTGTCGCATGGGTATTTTATTTTAGCTTCCGCTTGCATCCGAACATTGCCGTGGGTCTTCTCCGCACCTGCCTGCTACGGAGTAACGTGAATGCACTAATTTTGACTAGTGGCGGCTTCAGTGGTGGAACATTCCCATGTACGGCAGGGATATTTCAATGGTGAGGTGGAGGCGAGGCATTGACCTTGTTCCGGGCCCCACGTCACGTTATGTTTTTAGGTAAGAGACGTTCTATCTTATGCACTAGCACGACAACAGTGCTAAACGTCGCATACCGTCCATGCGGGAGTTGCGGACATACCAGATTCGGGAGCTCGGCACGGTTCACGCGCTTGCGCGAGAGCAGGGTGCAGCTATTAAAATGGTGTGTTGCGACTGGATCGGTACATGGGTGGGTTACACAGAATTTTAGCGTCTTAGGCGAGTGAATGAGTGCGAACCTTAATGGGGTGGCATGAATATCGATTGCCGAGAAAGAGAACAGGATTGCAAGGATCCAGTTCCTACTGGTTCCATACATCCGCATATGCCACTGCTGTGTATGTGCGGGGCGAGTTGCCTGAGATAGCAACACAGTTGCCTCGACTTGCTCTGTACTCGAAGGGTATACATACTGTAACTGTGGCTTGGTATCCTAATGAGTGTCTGAATTTCATCACCCACATGACGAAGCTACGACTCGAATACCTGAAACACCTATCCGTAGTTCTTCGTATTCTTGGTGTTGGTACAGGAATGCACGAGATAAAGCTGGGGGATGGAGATGAGAGGAGACGGGAAAAAAAGGAAATGACCTACCGGATCGGCTTAGGTTAATTAACCTTCGCATACGATAATATCTAGGTTTCAGTTTCTCTAGCTAGATTCCATCCATCTCCAGCCAGCTCTGAGAGCACGATGTTATGTCATTCCTCTCCTATGTCCAACCAGTTCCCAACTACATTTCAGAGCGGCATCTTCAGACATTTCTTCGAGTAGCTTTCACATGAAGCACCCCCAACGATGATAATCCGTCGCAGTAGGTCGTCCGTTTGAAGTCTCTTTCGAACTAACGATGCCCGGGATGTCTCGCGCAGTCCGTACGTACCGCTGACCACTTATTCTGGACTGTATGAAGCGTCTAAATAATAAGTCTCGTGCGACTTAATTTAGGAATGTTGAGATCAATCGAGTACGAATAGAGATATTGAATTGACTATCGTACAAAAGTGATTGTCTAAAGAGCAAAGAGATAGCGAAAGAGAGGCAAATATACGGGAAAGGAGAGAGCATACTCGGCTTCGCCGAGTATCACATCCGGAGACCGATGCCGGGCATCACTCCCGGGGCTAGACCTCCTCCTTGGCATGGGTGCTAGTGGCGGCCCATTGGGGCCGCAAGCCACCGGCCTCATGCCCACAGCCTTAGGCCGATGGGGGCTGTAAGCCCCCGAGCGCCACACAAGCCATTGGGCCAAATCCTGTGCCAACAAGGAAAATAGACCTTTGTGAGATATAAATATTTAACGATGATGAAAATTAAATATTGACTGCTGATAACGAATTTAGTGAGTAGAATATGTGCCGTGATTGATTTAATGTTGTGCCGCTATGTGATTTGCCCGCCAGGCACCCGCTGCCCGTTGCCGCTCTTGGCCGCACCTCTAACACCATTACAGCCGCCACTGTTGCGGTAAGCATGGTCCCTTTCTAATTATTTTTTCTTTTAAGCTACATTCAATTACATGTCCTGGGACGAAAGTATATCCATCATACAATACTCAGCTCGCAGATATACGGTATCTTCCAATGTTTTGGCACCCCAGAATAATATCCTCGCCAAATCACTCGCCCGCACGGTTTAAATGCCAAGCCCATCGCAGTGTAAGAGATAGTGGAATGCTTGAGCAGGATATACATGTGCAGTTTAGGAAAATTTCTTGTCACGTTCAAATATTGTTGCGATAGTGAAGGGGAGAACCGTGTGTATTGGCCAGTGTTCCTAAGCGGCCCGGCCTGGGTCAGAAGCCGCCCGGCCGGCCGCCAAGAAAAGCCGCCCGGCCGCCAAGAAAAGGTTCCCACGCAAGTTTTCATAGATCCACCCAATTTGGGTAGATCCTCACGGCCGGGTAGCATCACATCCTCTCACCCTCTTCCGACGCTCCTCGAGCCAGAACCGCTCTTTCTCACGAATTCTCTTTGGATGCCGGGAGAGGAGCGGCGGAGTGTTGATGATGGGCT
>Ga0307512_10004741_pt1 | contig 14674 bp, 20 predicted proteins | sample 14_EM_MG_FD_200267 | JGI IMG/M metagenome (GOLD analysis project Ga0307512, IMG submission 200267) | Populus trichocarpa ectomycorrhiza microbial communities from riparian zone in the Pacific Northwest, United States - 14_EM | ecosystem: Host-associated > Plants > Roots > Unclassified | place... | reverse complement strand
CACGAAATGTAGTGAGCTGACCGGTCGTCTCCCCCGCAGGTCCGAACTCGATCACCTACCAATATTCGACGTGAGCTCCTCGATTGTGGTGATTCCCGTACCCGTTTGCTGATACCATCTCAAACCGGGGACGTTTAACCCCGAAAATTACGGTCTCTAGAATCTGGCGATCTTTCATATCCTTCTCGACGTACGGCGTGTTTCAACGAGGTGGATACTTCGTATCGGATGTGATTCCCGATAGGCTTTCGGTAATCAGTCTGAACACCATCTACTTCTACGATTCGAACAAAGGTGAGCATAGATGTCCATCTGCAGTTTTTATTTCGGCACGAAGTTCCGCTCTCGAGGCCCTGAGCTGGTTGTTCGTCGGATAGCCGACAACCCATGCGTTGACCCCCAGCCCCATTTTGAAGGGGCGTACCGACCCTGGTCTCCAGGATCCATCATTCGTCATCACTATCTTATCACAGAGCTGACAAAATACCCCCTTTTCTTGATACTTCGTATCTCCTAGCGGTCGGAGGGTGTGAATATACACAGCCTAATGACCCTGGCAACCTACAATTGGACTGGCTGGAGGTGCAACTTGGCGTATTCCGGGACAATGGCATCAGCGTAAGTAAAATATACAGTGTCTAAATCGCGACCGCCGGTATCAGACTCAGACCGAACCGGAGGCCGTTGCAGTTGTGATAGGGTACTGACTGGCGCCTGGCTTTGATTAGGTATGGATAATGGGGCACATTCCTCCGACCCCGGATCTCTACTTTCCTGAATGCGTAAGTCATACAGTTCTTCGTTCCTATTCCTCCGGGTCGCGGTATGTGCGGCGGCAGTATTCCTTTCCGAACGGAGTTCTTGCGTGGCTGTATCTTCGCTGATGCTGACCTCGACCCGTTGTTTCGTTTAGTACTACCGATATGCCGAGATCGCATTGCGGTTCCAAGATACGATCGTTGGTCATCTGTTCGGGGTAAGCTCTGCCACTCTTCCCACTGGAAGTCAGTACTGACAGAATGGCGATTGTTTTTTGCAGCATATGAATATCGATCATGTAAGTCCTCGCCCTTCATCCTTACCCTTGGCATGTGGATGCTGATGAATTGCGCCCTTTCTCAATATCTATTCCATCCCGTGATTTTTGTCCTCCTGATCACCCCATACTTTCGGACTCTTTCGACCTACTGAATCCATATCCTTTGGGACATCACGCCCCTCGTGGTGTTGCTACGGATGGATCTGTATCTGATCCCCTCAATTGAATCGGCAATCGCGTCCCCGATTGGTCGTGCACCCCACGGGGCCGCTTGTCCTATAGTTCTCGTTTATTCAAGCAGACGACCTCCACTTTTGGGCCGGAGAAGAGGATGACGTCCAACTTAACTCAACCGCTACCACTGGACGGCAACGACGGTTGAATCACCGTGTTAGACGAGGCGCGGACGTACGAGGACGTCACGCACAGGGAGATCGCGCGTTATCGGAGGACGATGCCACTGAAGGAGGCAAGGTGGTTGTAAAGGGGCACAAGGGCCTGGACAGGGTGCTTCTCAAAGACTTCTCGGAGTTGCCCAAAGACGTGGATTACGGAGACTACGCCGTGATCAACGTTTCACCTTCAGTTGTACCGGCGTATTTCCCCTCGTTTAGGATCTACACCTACAACGTGTCCGCGGAGGCGGTTCAAGGAGCTCTGGAGAGGAAGGAACGTCGGGGTCGAGGAGAGTCTTTGATACGGCCGCCTCCTCATGGTCATCGGAAACCAGATCGAAACAGGTCGAGGGAAAAAGAATGCAGAAAGGCCGAGTATAAGGATTCTTGGAGGTGCCATTATTCGAAGGATAATTGGCATTCAGACCCCGAAGCGCCATCGCGTACAAACGGTTTGATGTCACCCTTGGGATTCGCCCAGGTGAGCCTGGAACCTTTTTTTATTCTTTTCCGCGGTGGGTTTTCCCCGCTTCTGGTGGCTGTTTTGTCTGCCTGGCATACGTCACATCCAAAATCACTCCCCGGGTGTAGTGCCTAGTCTGTTGTTCATTTCCGCCGTCAAGTGCTCTTTGATGGCCAGACGTGTTCTGATCCTTTGTTCCATCTCCCCTTTCTTCCCCTCTACCCCCTGACGTGTTTCTGTTCCTTGCGGCCACTGACGGTTTTTGTGTCTTGCTGCGGCGGTGGCGGCGGGGTGAAACAGTATTACCTGCCTGATCTCGGGAACGCGAACGAGACGTATACGCCAAAGTGGGAGCTCGAGTACATGACGTACGGGTTATCGGTGTTTGAGAAGAATGGGACCGATGAAACGGAGGAGGTTATACCTAAGCAGTATCTTCCGAAGGCCTTGCGAAACGGAGGGGGGTCGAAGTATGCACCGTACTCGCTGGAGGATCTGACGATCCCGTCGTGGGTTGGGCTGGCTAAGAAACTGGGGGATAAGGAGAACGGGAAGTTGCGAAGGAAGTTTAGGGAGTACATGTTCATGGGTCATGAGGGAGAGGCGTAGCAAAGAGGTGTGTGTAGGTAGGTAGATAATAGATTTTCGTTCGGCTGCAACACGGTGATGATAGCTGGTTGCCATGGGTACGGAACATAGAACGTATGTCGATATGTAAGAGAGCGAAAGAAGGAGATGATAGCCAAGTTGTCCCCTTCTCTCCCATCCGTGTATTAACCTCTTCCTCCCCCTCCCCTTTCCCCTCCCCTGCTGCTGACACTCCTTTCCTATTTTGGCTGGTCCAGCACATCCGCGCGCAAACAAGAGTTCTCATAACTCGAACTCGCTCTCGCCCTCACTCTCTTTATTTTTTCTCGCTCTCCCTCCCTCCTCTTTTTTTTTGTTCTTTTTATTTCGAATGGCCGCTGTCCTATCCAACCCCGGCTTCGATTTCAGCAGCAGCAGCAGTCAGGCTCTGCATTCCCGTTCCGCGTCCATGTCTTCCACTTCCTCCCCGCGTTCCCGACCTCAGTCGTCCCACGGCCCACCCCAGCTTGGTCTTCGCCCTTCTGTCGACGAGTACTTCACCCATCCTACTTCCTTCACCAATCCCGAACACGCGAGAAACAACTCGGACGCTTCCCACTCTTCAGCTTTCTCCCTCGGTTCAGACCTTATCACCCCCGCTGACTCCCCTCCGAACCACAATCTGGCTAACCCGGCGCTGGGAAAGACGCTGCTCAGGCCGACGCACATCCGAGCACGCGCCGCTGCTTCCCCGTATCCGAGAGATGCGGAGAGCGTCCATTCGTCCTCATCCGAGACCGAAGATATCTCCATGTTCCTATCTCACTCCGCACAAGATCAGTACCATTCCGCCCAAGGGTTCGTGAACCCCCATCACCACCAACCCCCGCACGGCTCCCACCATCTATCCCACCATCCACATCAACATCACCATATCCCTCACCAGACGATGCATGTTCCTGGGGCGTTTGGAAGTTTGCCGGTTCCCGGAGCTGGAGGTCCCGGGCGGATGGGCATGGGGACAACAACCGACCATACTCTGGAAAAATTGGCCGCGAACGTCAGGGCCGCTACTACCACCAGCGCATCCGACAGGGCTAAACAAATTTTCGTTCAAGCTTGGTGCGTCATCTTCCCTCTCGTTTTTTTTTGTGAAGAGCCTCATGCTGACACTGCCCTTTTTTTGTCGTGCGCTTGACAGGCTTACTTCGAACTACGCCCCCTACCCCGATGGCAATGTCCCACGGCAAGGGCTCTATTTCTCTTACAGAAGGGTTTGCGACCAGTATGGTATACCCCACATCAATACCGCCACTCTGGGCAAAGCCATTAGACTTTGTTTTCCTACTATCAAGACCCGGCGCCTGGGCGTCCGAGGGAACAGTAAATATCACTGTGAGTTTCACCCTTCCTCCCTCTTTTCTTCCCTCCCCTCGATTTCTTCCATCATCCCGGCAAACTCCGCCGACTCCTTGGGTCGGCTTCCCTCGTTTTCTCTCTTTTTGGGGGAGATGAGGGCGAGACAGTTCTTTTTTGTGACCGTCCCGCTCGCTCCGTGATGCTGATCGCAAACTATCTCTTTTTGTCTCTGTTTCTGTGTTTCATAACGGAATACCCAGACTGCGGGATCCGCCCCGCCACTTCGGCCGAAGCCGAGTTCCTTCAAGATTACATTCGTAAGACCAATAATCAAGCCGCACAACGGTCGGTCGACGCCGCTCGGTTGGCTACCGAGCAGTCCGACGGTGCGATCAAGGGGGAGGACGGGTCGGGTGAAGATGAGGAGGATGAGTCAGAGGGATCCCAATCTGGTCCTTCGTCCAAGCGCAACTCGCTCAATCTTTCAACCGCCACCAAGGGGCCCATGTTTGCCGAGGAAAAGACTCCCACGGCGGGAAGCCTGTTGGCTCAGGCCCAGGCTCAGTCTACCCGAACGATTTCTACCCAGGCCCCGATCAGACGACACACGGTTCCGCACGATCTTCCGGGTGGTTCCCCACCTGCGCCAACCTTTTTGGGAAGCGCGCCATCACCGTCTACTGGAGCCGGGCCATCCTCATCTCAATTGCCGGGCTCGATCAGGTTGGTACCGCAGTTCCCATCCATTGAGGAAGCTATCGGTGCCAATTCGACCTCACCTGAGGGAGTTGCTGCCAGAGAGGTTTGGGGATGGTTTATCGATCATCTCGACGCATTGTTGGATTCGATCAGGAGTTGGAGATGTGATCAGTTTGAGATGCACCTCAGGCAGTTCTGGAGCTCTTTGAGCGGGAATCATAGGGAAGTTGTGCATGCTCCCGCGGTCGCAGGGTTGATGGCGAAGGCTGATGCCATCCTCTATGATGTGAGCTGGGAGTGTTCGTTGACAACTTGGCGCTTGATGCTCATCCGACCCAACAGGAAATTCTCGAGGTTTTGCGATCTCAGATGTTGTCGCCTATACCCACCGCAACCTTGACTGCTGTCAGGCAATTGGCCGACAAGATGGAAAAGATCCTCCTTGTTTCCCTTGAGCACTACGGCAATACGTTTGTTGAGCCCAAGGTCGAGTTGGGAGCTCGATTCGGTCATCTTGTTTGTGAGTGGTACCGCATTGCATGGAATTTTCCCATTCACTAAGATCATCTGTATTTTAGTGCGTTTCATGGACATTTACCAAGTTACGCAAGCCCTGAACACCGTCCTTACGAATCCAAAACAGCTCGTCGAAATGCGTCGTTCATGGGCCAAGATTGACTTTGAGTCTGTTAGGAATCAGTCCGCCCTCGTTTGCAATTGTCGCCACGAAGATCTCGTCCAACTTCTCGAAGTAGAGTTCCTTGCTATCCTCGAAGGACTTGGGAAGAGCGTGGAGCCTGTGAGAGATGTGATGAGCTGGGCTGACAAATGTTGCGAGAGGTTGATGAGGGTGAGAGCAAACCAGAACGGTGGAATGGGTTATAGCAGCGGTGAGGAACGTGGTATGAGCTCGAGGAGTGTGTTGATTCGGTGGGGATACGTGACGAGCCAGATCATGAGGGACCTGACGATTCGGAGTGATCCTGCGTTTGGTGCTTTCCAAATCCTGAAGCTGTTCCTCGAGTAAGCGAAATTTCCGATGTTTGGTTGACCGAGAACTCACAGGTTCCTAGCGACTGGATTGCTCTCAATGTTTTGAGGAGCGTCGCTCTTTCAACAAATTCGGTCGCTGCTTCTGTGGAGCCTGTCATGCAGCAACAATTCTTCTCGCTCTCTCCCATGGCGGGACAGGAAAGCTTTGGTCCAACGGGACATATCCTCGCTCACACTCCTACCACTTCGTCTATGCTTGCTGCTCTGCAACAGGATGGTTTTTCCACCGGGGCAGGCCTTGACCATAGCTCTGCCTCTCAGTTCGGTGGCGACGCTTACAGCGGCATGGGTGGATTCATCGACAACATGGACACTGCTGGTTCCTCGAGCGTAGTGGTTGACGACGGTGCTACCACCAGCTTGTTTGGTGATTACTCGAGCTCAGGCTTCGACGCCTTCGGACCTGGTGATCTGTCGGCAATTGCCGCTGCTACACCGGAAGTTGGTGCTGCTGAGGAGTCTGGCGTGAAAGTGGAGCCTGCTCCTTGAGGCAGTCACCTGTTCCCCCAGCGGTCTTCCATTCCTTGCCAGCGTCATCTACCAAATAATCTCTCTGCTCAGTCTTTCTCTCCCTCTTCGTCCCCTGTGTTTTCGCTACAAGTTCGATTCTCCCTTCTTCCCTTCCCGTCTCGATGGTTCGCGGTCTCCACTGTGCTTAATTATATGCTCGTTCCTCGCTGGTTGTATCGGAAGTTGTATCTATCGATTTATTTTTCGTTTCGTTTCTCTCCCGTCCAACTTGGTGCTCACTCTCCCTATCTCCATCAAAACTATCTTCCTGTTTTTCTCTCAGTTGTTTTCCTTATTTTATATCCTTATCGTAGTCAATACCATCCGACATCTTTTACTCTTCAGTGACATTCGCTACACGGTTTCGTGCTTCATCAACCTTTTCTTCCTCCCCGCCACAAAGCCAGCGCCAGTTCGTCGTGGAACGTGGTAAACTAATCCAACTGTTTCTTTTACTCGTTAACATTATTGGCGACCTTCTATCTCTGAGCTCGTGCTCCAGGTTTTACTGCTTGTTCTCTTTAGCTCTTCTAGTCAGCAAACGTATAGAGTGAATTCTTTTCTTTGCTGTCGTGAAACCTTGCTGCGGAGACTTTTGTTAGAACGAGTACCTCGTGCTCCACCCTCCCAGATCGGAATGATGGAAACTCCGGTTGGAAGTGCTTTGGTCCTCTCTCGACTGACGTGCCTTTGTTTCAAGTTAGAGTTCCAGGTCAGCCTTTCTTCCATTTCGCTCGTGGGGCCTGGGGCTGGGGGCCCGAGAATTCCTTGACTGGAATAGGAAAAAAATCGGTTCCCGTTTTGATCTCGCATCTTTCACACTACCCATCGCGTACCTCTGGCATGTGGCATATTTGGCACGACCCTCTGGGTACTACTGATTTCGCGCCCACTCTAACGCACCTTTTGTCGCTAAACTCGGTAGAGGCGGTTCGAGGAAACAAAAAAAATGGGGAGAACAAATGGATCGTATTCTATCGTATTACCTGAGCTCGTGCTCATGATTAGAGGCGCGGATGGATGTTATACTCGGGGAGGGGCGACTCAGGAGACTTTCCGAATCTTTTTCTCCCCCCTCCCCCTTCTCGTCAAGGCGTTTGTTGGATTTTTATTTTTATTTATATATGGAAATTCTACCAGGGTCAAAAAGAGCCGATGGGTCTAGGTCTTGGCGTCTCGGTTGACGCTGACTATCAATGAGGCTTTGTCGTCGGCTACTATGAAACTTGACGTTAGGAGTCAGACGGACGTTACAGAGTTCGCAACTTGAACTTTCAAGCTTCTGGAAACTCGGACTTCAAGCTTTCAAGCTTCAGTACTCAGTGCTCTGGGAAAATGTTTCATCCGGATATGGTTACGAGGGTTTTTTTAGAACTGGGATTATTCCGGGTGAGTCTGTGCACGCGGAGGACTCAGGCATCGCCACGAACAGATCCTTCGGTTGAAGGGTTCAAGAGTGGCGGAAGTGAACTTTGGAACCCAAGTCCTGGCCGATGGGCGATAACGCAAATATATAACCTAGGATCCTAATCAGACTCCCCCTCACAGATTGATGGATAACAAGAGACCCTCAATAGCGAAGGAGAAAGAACCCTGTTGCGGTGCATCCGACCAGGTTCTTTTAGGGTGGTTTGAAATTTGCCCCCCCCCGGCGGAGATGATGAGATGTTGTTTACTGGGCATCTCGAAAGCCTTGACTCCCTTTGCCCTTCGTGGTAATCGCAGTCAGATTTCCAGGACAGGGACCCGGGAAGCTTAGTGAGCGTAATTATTTGTTCTGCAGAGGCCGGGGGGATCTTGGAGGTACGTACCATGGACGGAAGCAATTCGGAAATTCATCTCATGTTCCTTCGACTCAGTTACCAATTGGAGGCACAAAGTGCGGCAGAGCCGAGGGTGACGGCTGGCTACCTTCTCGTGGACACAGGGTTGACGCCAATGGGCGTGTGTGTTTTTGGGACTTGGACGTGCGGTTTGAATTTCTCCGCATCTACTGCGATCACGAGGGATTGCCTCCTAGAAATGGACATTCAAAGTGCTCCGTATGGGATTCTGCAGGGAGATATTCCGGTGAATACCATTACGAGTTTGGGATGATCTTCCCCTTCTCTCAATTAAACGCATTCCGCGGATGCGCCGAGCGAACCCGACCCGTTTAAACAGCTCCATCTCACGCGGGCGGCGTCTGATCAGATTCAGGGGCGACCACTGAAGAACGGGCGAAGCTGAGACATATACGCAACTGGTCCCGCGAGCTCTAGACAGATGGGAGAAGATCTTAGAGAGGAATCGACAGCGTTATAACTTTTTGTCGAGGCCGTAATTCCGGAATTGGAGTCCCCGGTCGCCATGTCTACCAACATCGGAATCTTAAGGTATTGGATCGAGAAGTCACCTTCAAACTGATCTGACGAATGGACGCCTATGGACACCCGCGGATACAATGCTAGCGAGCGAGCGAGTCGGTGCGTGAGATCTTGAGACCCTGTCCGGACGTGACTGTATGTTCAGGGGTCGGATCTGTGTGTTAGGGTCGTACCTGAACACCTAGGGTTCACTGGCTTGGAAGTTCGACGAAGCGGAGATCGTGGGATATCGTACTCACGGGTCTGGTACAATTTCAAAGCACTGCATTGGCGTTAGGAAGGTTCATGCGCGCTATCTTGTTTTCGGCACAACAGGTAACATCCAGGGATAAGGCGTCTTGCCGTTGCTGCGCCACAACTAATACACAAGTGTCTCTGTTGTATTAAAAGTCTTCATTGTGTAAGATACCATTAAGCTATGCAGACCCTGGAGCACATGGCTTTCATCAGCCATTGGAGGCATTAAAAATGATATTGTACAAGAATCGTCCATCTCCATCTCCATCTGACCAATCGGGTTCACCACCTATACACAATAGGGTCGAAGACTGCGCGCTTCTGGTTATTCTGGGCAGGGAAATGTTCGGTAGCACCTTCGCATTTGATATCGTGCCCTTGAGGCAGCTGCGGCGTGAGAGGAGCAAGCAAGCCGGTGGCGGTTAGATCACGATCGTGAACATCAATGTGACGAGAGACTGACCGTGGAATTGAGGAGATAGGCCTTGACAATGGCTAGAGTGCAAGGCGATGCGTCGGAGAAACTCGTATGTCCGAAGGACTGCTGCTCTATCAAGGTAGCGCGATCTCCAAGTAGATCGGCGGCACTTTGGGCCCCCACGAATGGTGTGAACGGGTCTACCTGTGAGGTCGAGTTGAGTATCGTTGCTTCTGGCTACTGTATGCGGATACGAATGGGATGGTTGACTAGACGTACACTATTTCCGATGATTAGAACCTGATTGTCTGGTCGAACTGGACGCGCAGGAATGAGGGCTTCAACCGAACGAACGGGCCACTTGTAGTTATATCTATTCATCGCAAAATCGAATCAGTCGTTCACCCCTTGTCTCCCCGCCAGAGCTAGGCCTCGGAGTGTGGTGCTTACCCGATAGTCCAGACTGTCCCGACTGTAACCCAAAAGCAGCCAGAATTTCAGTGGGCGTTCGACTGAAATCGTGAAACAGATCGCTTACACGACGGTGAAACCTTTCGAGTAGTGTTAACGATGACATCGAATACGTCCTTCATCGTAACCGCCGTGTCATCGGTGTTATCCGCTCCGATGATAGCATCGAAGGCGAAGGACCTCAAGGTACCCGGAGGCGCCGAACCGGGCCACATGAGATATGCATCGAACTCGACCGTTTCCGAAGGCACGTGGTAAACAATACCCTTGTCATTGCTCAGTGAAACACTGTGTGCCTGTGCGACTTGGAAGAGGTTGGTCACGAGGGGGTACAGAGCCTCGTTCGCGAATGCGCTCCATAGACCAGGGTTGCTCAAAGTCTCGTAGATCTTAGCTACAAGTGCTTCTTGTTATAGTGGAGTGTGGGGATAATATCAAGGTGAAACTTACCCCTGAGGAGACCAGGTTCATAAGGAAGTGGACTAACTCCTGTACGATATAATTTCAGAGCCACCTGTATGAAAGTCAATTAAGGCGGTCAACCAGTTCCACAATAGCGAGAGACGAACATCGACACCGTCATTGATAAGTCGTTTGATCCTGTTCCCGTTCGCATCATCACCAACCAGCTCAACAAGCTTGCATCGTTCCTTCCCAGCGGCCGCACAACCATCAGCGAAACCAGAGTAGGTTCTTTCCGCGTCGATCAGAGAAGGAGGGGTAACCTGAAACCGATGAGAGAACACTACTTGAAGGAGTTGTTGGAGTAGCTACCTTGTATGTCACCCAAATCTTGGGATCGACGACTCCATCCAATATAACATGTCCAACGCGCTACACAGAATTCAAAACGTATCGCCACGATAGACGGTGAGTATCTACTTACAGAAGGGAAGGCTGTAGGCTGAGAGTGAACACCGAACCGGGACGTAAACTATGGGGGCTCACCATTAATGAGGTTATAACCGATAACGGTGCCGTAGGAGAATCCCCAAAAATCCACCGGCTTGTCCTTTCCAGCAAGCTTGTCACTCAAAGACAGAAGATCACGAACGGTTGAGCTGGTCCCAATATACTGCAAATATTGTCCAACCGGTCCTTGTTTACACTTCTCTCCAAACTCGAGGATCTCCCGCTCGCTATCCTCGACACGGGAATAAAACTCTATCGAGTCTTCGTGATTGAACTTCCCAGCGATCGTCTCATTGATCGACTGAAAAATCGTGTTTTTGGAGAACGCGTCCTGTGCTTCTGGGGTATCGAAACATGTGACTTCTCCCGGACTAGTCACAAGCATTGTCATCAAACGTATGCGCGGGTCAGGCCAAAAAACGTACAATGTGTAGTTGCCGACACCACGAGGATCCCATGAGACGATATCATAGGTGCCACCGAGCAGTTGACTTAGGATCGGGCCGAGCAACGGAATAAGTCTAGTTCCAGGACCGCCAGGTCCACCTACGAGAGGGTGATTAGCAGCACCCGCTAGGGTCAGGCAGATGACAAGTACCCGGGTTGGAGAACAACACGCCCTTCTTCTCGTCGGCGGTCGCGCTGTACTTGATTACAGCGAGACGTGCGTGCCCAGCGGTGTAATCGTGGTAGTCCATCGGGACTTCGTAGTAACCGCATTTGAGGTTCGGGTCTGTGGTGTTGACACCAAAAATCGAGCAATCTTGCCATGCAATGTCGTGTCGTTTGGAAGCCTTCGGACAAACCAAAGCTTAAAAAACGAAAAGATTGAGAGAGGGGAGAAAACTCACTTTATGATGGCTTGCGCCAAATGAAGTAAACACCCGATTCACTTCATGATGGTTTGCGCCAAATGAAGCAGACACCCGCCCTACCAGCGCACTCAAAGCGGTCAGAAAAAGAGCCGTGGTAGGAAGCATCTCGTCGGTGGGAAGTGTAGCGGTCCACGGATGCAGGGTTGGGTATACGTTTATATGCTGGCCGACGATTGCGCATGCCAGAAGGATGCCACCGAATCAGCTTCCATGAAATTGGAAGTGCTTGGAACGACAGGAGCACCACACAAGCGCTTCGAAGCGCTCCCGGTAATTGACAGTCAGTTCCGTCCAAGCGCGTCGAAGCTCATAGAATCACGGCCGAGTACCTTTTTTCTCACTGACTTGTTCTGCTGGCAGCGGATTTGGACGTACTGGACGACCCTCGTGCTTGGAATAAGCACTACTTTATTCAATTGTACGCTACACAAAGCTTGAGGGGAGCGTATCGGTGCGCTTCCATGGACCGAGCATTTGTGAAAAAGTGTCCTAGTGGAATCGTTCCGAATCGCTTGGAAGCGCGTGGAGCGGACTGTTCTACTGAAGCGCATAAGTTGCATAAGATCGGACTCTAGCTTTCCTGAGCGTATGGGCGCATCAATGTTCTTGACGATGGGTGACGGCAAAATGGAACGCTGGTAAGCTTCTGGAGAAGTGGGCGTGAGTGGTTATCTCCGTGCCTCCCACTGACGGATGGAAGCTCCGCATCATGACATTCAAAAGCTTGGTATGGATGGGTAAAAAGCCAACGCGTCTGGAGGGACATATTCCGGTGTGCCGGCGCCGCCAATGGCGCGGGATGCGGTAAACATATAAAACATACAGGTCTCACCCCATCCTGGAGGTCGTCACCGGCCGTACAGGCTATGCTTCGATGCCTAAGTACTCGCTGACGGTGATCCGCATGATCGAATTAAAGGAGTATGTCGTTCGGAGCTTGCCGTTTCGTAAAATACACCGCCGGAGAAGCGGATTCATATTGACAAACAATGGGAACAGACATGACAGGCTACCAAGAAATTCAGAAGAATGAAGAGATTATCCGTCGTGAATCACGTAGAAGGTCCGAGGAAATGGTTCTGGATCAAACGTAGGATGTCCTAACTGGCATGTGTCCAACCATCAGCTCCGCATTCACCACCGCCTTCGCACCAAGAGGCCAATACCACGCTTCGCAGGGGTACTGGTGTTAAGTGGAGGGAAGAGGACATTGGTAGGGTCAACTTCACACTTAATGTGCTCCCCGTTCGAAACGTCAGGCAACTGCATCATGAGGGTCAGAAGATATGCTTATAACTATGAAAATGAAGAACTAACCTTGGAGGTCAGGACAAAGTTGGCAACGATTCCCAGAGTGCAGGAGGAGAACTCGGCGATGCTAGTATGCCCAAAACCGAGTTGTTCGACCAGCGTGGCATGGTCGCCGAGCAGGTTTGCAGCAGCTTGCGCACTCACGAAAGGTGTGATAGGGTCGGCCTGACAGGTAAGAATAAGCCCAAGTCAAACCACGGAGAGATGGCAGTGAGTGACGCACGGTGTTTCCAATAACGAGGACGGGGTTCTTCAGCTTTGAGAAGTCGAAGGGTGGAAGGCGTTCGACCGAGCGGACGGGCCATCCGAAGTTATAACTGGAAGGAAATTAAACCTATGGATCTAGGTCGGTCGTAACTCACAACACTCACCCAAGGCTCCAGATAGCTCCAACTGTGTCAAGAGGTAGGGTCGATGAGCTCTCTGGCGCGAACCTTGATCAGATCACTCACGTGTCGGTGTAACGGTTCGGGTAATGTCCATGATCTCATCGAGCACATCTTTCATCACGACATGATTCTCTATGTCAACAAAGTTGTCCGCGCCGACGATTGCTTCGAACGCGTGGTCTGTCAGGTTTTGAGCGGGGTTGCTATCAAACCCGCCTGCCCCTGACTTGAACAGCGACGCGGTGGGGTTCACAGTTCCGGAAGGGATATGGTAGGTCCCATTGTAAGGGATACCGAGCTGCTGAGCGGTTTGGAAAATCAAAACGATGAGGGGGAAAGCATGCACATTTGCGAAAGTGCTCCAAAATGTAGGGGTGGTAAGGGCGCTTTGAAGCGCGGCTAAATTTCGGATCAGTCGCGGAAACAGCTCTACCCGAACGGAAACTCACCCCTCATTTCAGTAGTTGTAATAGTTTCAGTAGCTGAAACATAGAGAGGGCCAAATCTGGCTCGTTCCAGCCTCAAGGCAGTCTACGGAGTGGGATATTGGAGATGTATGCCCTGTGGCTAAAGAAAAGACGTACGTCGTGGGCATCGTTGAGGAGTTGTTTGATATCTTGTCCGTTTGCGTGTTCGTCAAAAAATTCAACGAATCTGCAACCTGTCTTACCCGATGCCGCACAAGCATCGGTAAAAGCGGAGTATGTCTTCTCGGAATCGATGAGTGAAGTACGTAGGGTCTGAAAACGATAAGAAAGGAGTACCCAGAGGTAACATCGGAGTAGTTACCTTATAAGACACCCAGGTGGTTGGATCAACTACACCGTCGAGGATCACGTGGCCAGCGCGCTACTCAAAGGGTCAAAATGCGTGTAGAAGTAGCACGAGATGGAGTTCACCTCAGGGAACACTGGGATTATATTGTAAGAAATGGAGGAAATGAGTAATTAACGCAAGACTCACTATTGAGGAAGTTAAATCCGATCACAGTGCCATAGGAAAAACCCCAATAGTCAATCGGCTGGTCTTTCCCAACAATGGAATCCCCAAGAGATGCCAAATCACGAACAGTCGAACTCGTGCCGACGAATTGCAAGAACTTCCCAACGGGACCATCTTGACACCTTGTCCCAAACTCGAGAAGCAATTGAGAACTCTCGTCCGTGCGGGAAAGGAGTTCGTCTTGGTCCTGTTCGTCGAACCTTCCGGCGATGGTATAGTTGATTGACCGGACAATGGTATTGTTAAAGAAAGCATCTTCCTCAGGTTGGGAATCGAAGCATGTAACCGCACCGGGGCTAGGTGGAAGTGATATGTGAGGGATGGTCGTGATAGAATTAGAGGATACATACAATGTGAAGAGACCGACACCACGAGGATCCCAGGAGATAATATCGTAAGCTCCCTGGAAAAGCGTGCTGATGTTCTGTCCGACTTGTGTAACGAGACTGACTCCAGAGCCACCAGGCCCACCTACGACAGAACGTTAGGGTAGGGTGACATAGAATGGAGTGTCTACCCACCCGGGTTGACAAAGAGTGTGCCAATTTTCTGGGATACGGTCGCAGCGTACTTTGCGACCGCCAAGCGTGCCGTACCAGCGTCCGAAT
>Ga0307512_10004740_pt1 | contig 14678 bp, 15 predicted proteins | sample 14_EM_MG_FD_200267 | JGI IMG/M metagenome (GOLD analysis project Ga0307512, IMG submission 200267) | Populus trichocarpa ectomycorrhiza microbial communities from riparian zone in the Pacific Northwest, United States - 14_EM | ecosystem: Host-associated > Plants > Roots > Unclassified | place... | reverse complement strand
GCCAGGGCGATCGCCGTCTTCAGCTTCGTCGCCGCGGCCGGTGGTTCCATCGGCCTGCTCGCCGGCGGCGTGCTCACCGAGGCCATCAGCTGGCACTGGATCTTCTTCGTGAACCTGCCCATCGGCATCGTCGCCGGCCTGCTCGCCGTTCGCGCCGTGCCGGGTGAGCAGGGCATCGGACTACGCGAAGGCGCGGACGTCCTCGGCGCCGTCCTCGTCACCGCCGGTCTGATGCTCGGCGTCTACACCATCGTCAAGGCCGCCGACTACGGCTGGGGCTCCGCCCACACGCTCCTCGTCGGCGCCGCGGCGGTAGTGCTTCTCGCCGGCTTCATCGTCCGTCAGGCCAAGGGCACGAAGCCGCTCCTGCCACTGCGGATCCTGAAGAACCGCAACGTCGCGGGCGCGAACATCATCCAGGTCCTGATGGTCGCCGGCATGTTCGGCATGTTCTTCCTCGGCGCCCTCTACCTGGAGAAGGTCCTCCACTACGACCCGCTCCAGATCGGTCTCGGCTTCCTGCCGGTGGCCGTGGGCATCGGTGGGCTGTCGCTCGGCGCGTCGGCACGGGTCAACGCCCGGTTCGGCGAGCGCCCAGTGCTCATCGGCGCGCTCGTCCTGGTCGCGGCCGGCCTCGCGCTCTTCACCCGGGCGCCCGTCGACGCGAACTACCTGGTGGATGTCTTCCCGGCGGTCGCGCTCATGGGCATCGGCGCGGGGCTCGGCTTCCCCGCGATGATGACGCTGGCCATGTCCGACGCCACCAAGGACGACTCCGGCGTCGCGTCCGGCCTGGTCAACACCACCCAGCAGGTCGGAGGCGCGCTCGGGCTCGCGGTCCTCGCGACGGTGTCGACGAGCCACACCAAGGACCTGGTCGCCGGGGGCAGCCCCGCCGTCGAGGCCCTGGTCAGTGGTTTCCGGCTCGCGTTCGGCATCGCCGCCGGGCTCGTCGCGGTGGCGGCGGTACTCGCGGTCACCGTGCTCCGCCAGCCGAAGGTCACCCAGGAGGAGGAGCTGGTGCCCGCGACCGTGTAAGGGTGGTGACCATGCTGAACGTCGCCGCTCGAGCGAGCATCCCGCCGTTTCACGTGATGGACGTGCTGTCCGCGGCCAACGCCAGGCAGCGCGCGCAGGGGGACGTGGTGTCGCTGGCCGCCGGGCAACCGTCGGCCGCGGCACCACGTGCCGTTCTGGACAAGGCGGCCGAGTCCCTGGGCGGCCCCCTCGGCTACACCGAGCAGCTCGGCATCCCGGAGCTCCGCGAAGCGATCGCCCGCCACTACGACCAGCGGTACGCCCTGGACGTCGAAGCCAGCGACATCGTCGCCACCACAGGCTCCTCCGGCGGTTTCCTCCTCGCCTTCCTCGCGGCCTTCGACGCCGGCGACCGCGTCGCGCTGGCCCGCCCCGGCTATCCCGCCTACCGCAACATCCTCACCGCCCTCGGCTGCGAGGTCGTCGAGCTGCCGTGCGGCGCGGACACCCGCTTCCAACCCACCGTCGCCATGCTCGAGGACGCCGGCCCACTCGACGGCCTCATCGTGGCCTCCCCGGCGAACCCGACCGGCACCGTGCTGCCCGCCGGCGAGCTGGCCGCCATCGCAGGCTGGTGCGTCGACCACGACGTCCAGCTGGTCAGCGACGAGATCTACCACGGCATCTCCTACGAGAAGGACGCGCCGGCCTCGGCGTGGCAGTTCTCCCGCGAGGCCGTCGTGGTCAACTCGTTCTCCAAGTACTTCGCGATGACCGGCTGGCGGCTCGGCTGGCTCCTGGTGCCGCAACGGCTGTTCCGCGCGGTCGACTGCCTGACCGGCAACTTCACGATCTGTCCGCCGACGCTCTCCCAGCACGCCGCCACCGCCGCGTTCCAGTACGACGAGCTCGACGCCCACGTCGCGCACTACCGGGACAACCGCGACCGCCTGATCACCGGACTCACCAAGCTCGGCATCGACAAGATCGCCCCGGTCGACGGCGCGTTCTACGCCTACGCCGACGTGTCCCACCTGACCACCGACACCATGGCGTGGTGCCAGCGCCTGCTCGCGGAGACCGGGCTCGCGATCGTGCCGGGCATCGACTTCGATCCCGAGCTGGGACACCGTTTCGTCCGGTTCTCCTTCGCCGGCCCGGCACAGGATGTCGACACGGGCCTCGAGCGGCTGGGCAACTGGCTCACACCCTGAGGATGAACCGGTGAATTTCCCCGATGTGCCAGGGACCCGGCGGTGGTTGACTGAAGGAACCGCCGATGAGCGCCATTCGTTCAGCCGGTGAATACATCTCGGGGAGGAACCGTAATGCTGCTGAAGATCATCGGCGCCATCATCGTCATCTGGGCCGCTTTCTGGATCATCGGGGCCGTGTTCAAGGTGTTGGGTTTCCTGCTCATCGCCGCCGCGGTCGTCTCGCTCGGCGCGATCGGCTACGCCGCCATCAAGGGCGGCTCAAGCCGCAGGCAGATCCGCTAGAGCTGCGCGATCCGCGACAGGACCTCGTCGATGTCCCGCGTCGTGAGGTCGCGATGCGGGATGAAACGCAGCCGCGAGCCCACCGGCCAGGCCAGCACGCCGACCCGCCGCAACGCGGCCAGCGTCGCCTCGCTGTCGGGTGTGCCGGCGAGCACGATGTTCGTCTCCGGCTGGTCGACCTCCCACCCGAGGTCCGCCAGCCCGGTGGCGAGCTTCTTGGCGTTCGCGTGATCCTCGGCGAGTGAGGGGATCCGATCCAGCGCGACGAGCCCCGCCGCGGCCACGATCCCGCCCTGCCGGACACCGCCGCCCAGCATCTTCCTGACCCGCCGCGCCTCGTCCACGAACGCGGCCGAGCCGCCGACCAGCCCGCCCATCGGCGCGCCCAGCCCCTTGCTCAGGCACACCTGCACCGTGTCCACCCCGACCGTCAGCGCGGCGGGCGGCACCGACAGCACCACCGACGCGTGCCACAGCCGGGCCCCGTCGAGGTGCACCCGCAGACCGACGTCCCGCGCGGTGGCGACCAGCTTCGCGTGCTCGTCAGGCGGGGTGACCGTGCCGCCGGCCGCGCCATGCGTGTTCTCCAGGCACAACAACGTGGTGCGCAACGTGAAGTACGGCCCGCTGCGCCCCGCCGAACGCACCGACTCGACCGGCATCCGTCCGGGCCACGCGCCCCAGTCGACCGCCTCCGGCATGCCGCCGGACAGCCACGCCGCCGCGCCGAGTTCGTTGTCCAGCACGTGCGCGCCCTTCGGCGCCAGGAACCGGTCACCCCGGCTGAGATGGGTCGTCAGCGCGATGATGTTGCCCATCGTCGCGCTCGGCACCCACAGCGTCGCCTCGACACCGAGCAGGGCGGCGGCCCGCTCCTCGAGCGCCCGCATCGTGGGATCTCGGTCGAACACGTCGTCGCCGACCTCGGCCCGCGACATGGCGAGCCGCATGGACTCGTCCGGTTGGGTGACAGTGTCCGAACGTAGATCGATCTCCCGCAACTTGGTCACGATCTGATCACACCACACCTCACCCCAGGGATCCCGATGGGTGCCCCGAACGTCCCAGGGGGTGGCGTAAGTCACTACCGGCGGCCATGCAACCGTAGACGCCACACATTCCGTCCCGGATGTGCAGACGACGAGCAGAGAGAGTCCGCGTGGATCAGCGCGAGGAGCAGGACTTCGCGGAGTACTTCGCAGCTCGGCGAGACGCCGTGCGGAGATCCGCCTACCTGCTGTGCGGCGACTGGCACCGGGCGGACGATCTCGCGCAGACCGCGTTCGTCGCGTTGCACCGGCGATGGCGCAAGATCCGGGACCGTGGGGCCCTGGACGCCTATGTCCGCAGGACGCTGGTGCGCGCGGTGATCGACGAGTCCCGGCGCCCCTGGCGGCGGGAACGGTTCGTCGAGGAGCTGCCGGAGACGCCGACATCCGACGGCGAGGTCGGCGACGCCGTGGCGACGAGGTCCGCGCTGCTCGACGGCCTGCGGGTGGTGCCGCCGCGTCAGCGCGCGGTGCTCGTCCTGCGGTTCCTCGAGGGACTGGACGTCGCGGCCACGGCCGAGGCGCTCAAGTGCTCGGAAGGCACCGTGAAGAGCCAGACGGCCCGAGGGCTGACCGCGCTGCGGGACGCACTCGGCGGCACACTCGACGACCTGAGGTCGGCGTCATGAGCATCGAGGGAGGTGGCGGAATGGATGAGAAAAAGCTCGCTGAGCTGCTGAAAGACGCGGTCGCGGACACCCCGCCGCCCACCTTCACGCACAGTGATGTCACCAGGGAGTCAGAGCGTCAGCGGGTCCGCCACCGGAATGGGGTACTGGCAGGTTCCGCCTTTGGTGTAGCCGCGTTGGCGGGCGCTACGGCGCTCGGCGTGGCATTGTGGATAGGGCCGGGTTCAACCCAGCAGACAACAAGTGCGGATTCGGCCGCTCCCAGCGGTAACGGAAACGCTGCTCCATACGAGTTACCAAACGAGGGCGGAAACGCGGCCGCGCCAACAGAGCGTGGCGGCGAACAAGACTTCCCCTCTGAGGCGCCCAAGCAGGGGGGCGCTTCGGAAGGGAACGGCGGGACTGCGGGTCCCGCCAGCACTCCTAGTGGGTGCGAACAGGTGGACCGGGAGCTCGCTGCTGCCCTCGCGGGCGAGCTCCCGGTCACCGCCAAAGTCAAGATCGCCGATGCGCGACTGGCCTCGTCGAACTGTTCCGATGCCGTCCGAGGCGCCACGTTCGACCTCCCGAACGGCCGGATCAGTGTCTTTCTCGTGCCGCAGAATGTCGCGATGTCCACCGACTCCGGTTCCTCGGGCGTCCAGGTCGACGCGCCGACCAGCACCGGCGGGAGCGTGGTCGTGGTGAGCGTGCCGGCGAGACCGGGCGGCAGTGTCCCGTACGAGTCGGACCTGAACCAGTTCGCCCAGAACATCGCCAGGCTCTACTGAGCCGTACGATTCGTCGGCGTGACCGCCGCCAGCACCCCCAAAGGCGAGCGGCGTCGCCAGGCACTCGTCGAGGCCGCGTCGGCGCTGCTGGTCGAGGGCGGCTTCGACGCCGTGCGGCACCGGGCGGTCGCCGAACGAGCCGGCCTGCCGCTGGCGTCCACCACCTACTACTTCGACTCGCTCGACGAGCTGATCGCCGCCGCGGTTGAGCAGCACTCCCGAGGCGAGCTGGTCCGTGGCCGCGAGCTGCTCGAGGCGCTGCCCGCCGAGGAACGTGACCTCGACTCGGTCATCGACCTCGTGCTCGACCAGCTGCTCGGCCCGCCGGCCGGCGACCGCGACGCCGAGCTGGTGCTGCTGCGCTACGAACGCCTCGTGGCGACATTCCGCCGCCCCTACCTGCGCCCGCTGATGCGCACCCTCGGCACCGAGCTGCGCGGCCTCCTGCAGGAGGTCTTCGCCCGCTCCGGCGTCTCCGTCGACGAACGCCGCCTCGAGCAGCTCATCGCGCTCGTGGACGGCGCCGTGGTCAACGCGCTGATCGAGGTCAACCCGAACCCCCGCGCCGTCGCGCACCGCATGCTCCGGGACTCGTTGCAACCCTGATGGCCCCCACGTCGTGAGTAACTGGCGGAAGGGAGCCCATGCGACAGTCCGACGAGGAGAGCTTTCGCCGGTTCGCGGTCGAGCACGCCGTGCGACTGCGCAGGTCGGCGTACCTGTACTGCGGCGACTGGCATCTCGCGGAGGACCTGATGCAAAGCACTTTCATCAAGATCTACCGGTCCTGGTCGCGGGTCCAGAAGGACGAGAGCCTGACCAACTACAGCCGCACGGTCCTGCTCCGCACCTGGCTGGACGAGAAGCGCAGGCCGTGGCGCCGCGCCGAGCAGTCGGAGGACGCGGTCCCCGAACGGCTCGACGAGTCACGCGGCCCAGCGGACAGCCCGGACCGGCTGTGGGCGCGCGACCTCGTCCACCGGGGCCTGCTGCGTCTGCCGCCACGGCAGCGTGTGGTGCTGGTCCTGCGGTACTTCGACGACCTGTCCGTGGCCGAGGCCGCCAGGGTCATGGGGTGCGCGGAGGGCACGGTCAAGAGTCAGACGGCGCACGGCCTGAGAGCGCTGCGTGCGTCGGTGTCGGAGCTGATGGGGAGGGTTGCATCGTGAGCGAAGAGGATGTTCGTGGAGGGCTTCGGGAGGCTGTCGCCGACGAGCCGCCCCTGGTCTTCGACCCGGACGCGCTGGTCGCCACCGCCAGGCAGCAGATCAAACGTCGGCGGGCGCTGCTGGCGGTCGGCGTCGCGACGGTGATGGTCGCGGTGGCCGCCGTCGCGCTTCCCAGCGCACTCGGCCGTGCGCCGACGCGGGTGGCGAACCAGCCGCCGCCACCGGCGACCTCGGTCACGACCACGACCACGACACCGTTCGCGTGGCCGCCGGCAGGCGTCCCGCTCGCCCATTTCACCCCCGACGAGCTGCGCACCCGCAGCGAGCAGATGGCCCTTCACCTGAAGACCGCTCTGCCCGCCGCGCTGCCGGAGGCGACGGACTTCGTCTTCGGCGAGTTCGGCGGTGAGGCAGCGGGCGAGTTCTACGAGGGCCAGACCGGCGTGAACGCCGCCATCAGCTTCACCATCGGCGGCGCGCGGTACTCGATCGTGGTCACCGTGTGGGTTCCCGGCAGCGACAACCCGTCACCCACCACGTTGTGCGAGGCCGGCGGCGACGCCGACTGCAAGCAACTCGGACAGGTCGGGCAGGACGGTGGCCCGCTCTACGCCACGACCTACACGTTCGGTGGCGGCGGGATCATCACGACCGCCTACCACTTCCGGCAGACCGGCACGATGGTCCAGATCGGGGGCTACAACTACGACGTCGCCGGCACCGGGACGATAAAGTACATGCCGGCCGTCCCGTTGACCCTCGACCAGCTGACGAGGCTCGCGACCGACCCGGAGCTGGCGCTCTAGTCTTGACGCGTGACGTCCAAGCCACGCATCCCGAACGTTCTCGCCGGCCGCTACGCCTCTGTCGAGCTGGCCGAGCTGTGGTCGCCCGAGTACAAGATCGTCCTGGAGCGGCGGTTGTGGCTCGCCGTGCTGCGTGCACAGGCCGATCTCGGCATCGACGTCCCCGCCGGGGTGATCGACGACTACGAACGGGTGATCGACCGGGTCGACCTGGAGTCGATCGCGGCACGCGAACGGGTGACGCTGCACGACGTCAAGGCACGCATCGAGGAGTTCAGCGCCCTCGCCGGGCACGAGCACGTGCACAAGGGCATGACGTCGCGCGACCTCACCGAGAACGTCGAGCAGCTGCAGATCCGCAGGTCACTGGAGCACATCAGGAACCGCACGGTCGCCGTGCTCGCCCGGCTGGCGGCGCTCGCGACCGAGCACAGCGAGCTGGTGATGGCCGGCCGGTCGCACAACGTGGCCGCGCAGGCCACCACGCTCGGCAAGCGTTTCGCGTCCGCCGCGGACGAGCTGCTGGTGGCGTTCGAACGGCTGGACAGCCTCGTCGAGCGCTACCCGCTGCGTGGCATCCAGGGCCCGGTCGGCACCGCGCAGGACATGCTGGACCTGCTCGGCGGCGACGAGTCGAAGCTGGACGCGCTGCAGCGCGCGATAGCCGGCTACCTGGGCTTCTCGCGGGTGTTCGACAGCGTGGGCCAGGTGTACCCGCGGTCCCTCGACTACGACGTGGTGTCCACGCTCGTCCAGGTCGCGGCGGCGCCGTCAAGCCTCGCGAAGACCATTCGCCTGATGGTGGGACACGAGCTTGCGACCGAGGGCTTCCGGCCCGGCCAGGTGGGCTCGTCGGCCATGCCGCACAAGATGAACACCCGGTCGAGTGAGCGCGTCAACGGCTTCGCGGTGATCCTCCGTGGCTATGCGTCGATGGTCGGCGAGCTGGCCGGTGACCAGTGGAACGAGGGCGACGTGTCCTGCTCGGTGGTGCGCAGGGTCGCGCTGCCGGACGCGTTCTTCGCGCTGGACGGTCTCATCGAGACGTTCCTGACGGTGCTCGACTCGTTCGGCGCATACCCGGCGGTGATCGCCCGCGAGCTGGACCGCTACCTGCCGTTCCTCGCGACGACGAAGGTGCTGATGGCATCCGTGCAGGCCGGGGTGGGCCGGGAGACCGCGCACGAGGCGATCAAGGAGCACGCGGTTGCGGTGGCACTGGCCATGCGCGAGCAGGGCATCGAACGCAACGACCTGCTGGACCGCCTGGCCGCCGACGACCGGATCCCGCTGACCCGTGCCCAGCTGGACGACCTGCTGGCGGACCGCCTGCCGTTCACCGGCGTGGCCGGTGCGCAGGTGGCGGCGGTGGTGAAGCGCGTGTCGGACGTGGTGGCCCGCTTCGGCGACGTGGCCGCCTACGTCCCGGGAGCGATCCTCTAACTGCGGAAAACCGCACCCCGATACTGCGGAAAACCACAGGGTCCCACCCAACCCCCACCATTACTCTCGATCGCGTGGCAACTGTCTCCGAGCTGATGCTCTACCCAGTCAAGGGCTGCGCCGGCACGCCCCTCACGCGTGCCCAGGTGCTCCCCACCGGCGTGCTGCACGACCGCACGTTCATGTTCGTCCGCCCCGACGGCCTGTTCCGCAGCCAGCGCAGCACCTCGAAGCTGTCGATCATCCGCCCGGAGCTGACCGCGGAGGCCGACAAGCTGACGTTGTCCGCCCCGGACTTCGCTTCTCTGGCACTGGACGTCCGGGCGGAAGGCCCCCGATTAACCGTCGACGTGCACGGCGTCTGGCAGGGCGAGGCCGTGGACCAGGGCGACGAGGTGGCCGAGTGGGCGAGCACCCTGGTCGGCGAGCCGCTTCGCCTGGTCCGCGTGGCCCCGGACCACGACCGCATGCCCGACGAGTGGCACGGCGCGATCACGTTCACCGACTCGACGCCGCTGCACCTGACGTCGCGGTCGTCCCTGGACGACCTGAACGCCCGCATCCTGGAGAAGGGCGCGGAGCCGGTGCCGATGGAGCGGTTCCGCCCCAACATCGTGATCACCGGCTGGGAGAACCCGTACACCGAGGACGGCATCCGCGACTTCACCATCGGCACGGCACACCTGCGGTGGGTGAAGCCGGACGTCCGCTGCAAGGTGACGATGGTCGACCAGCAAACGGGAACGTCGGCAGGCCCCGAACCGCTGCGCACGCTGGCGGACTACCGCAGGGAACCGGACGGCGGCGTGAGCTTCGGCATCAAGGTAGCGGTGACAACGCCGGGAGAAATCCGGACAGGAGACGAGGTGACGATCCACTGACCCCGGTTGATCAGGGCCTGCTCGACTACGCCGTCGGCCTGGCCCACCGGGCCGGCGCGCTGGCCACCGAACGCTTCTTCGCAGGGGACCCGGCCACCTCGCTCAAGCCCGACGGCACCGAGGTCACCGCGTCGGATCTCGCCGTGGAGGAGCTGATCCGCGGCGAACTGGCTCGGCGTTTTCCCGACGACGAGGTCTACGGCGAGGAGGCGGGCACGTCCGGCGGAGGCTCGGGCCGCCGCTGGGTGATCGACCCGATCGACGGGACGTACTACTTCGCCCGCCGGATCCCGGTCTTCACCACACAGCTCGCGTTCGAGGACGAGCACGGCCCCGCCATCGGCGTCATCCACGAGCCGATCGCCCGCCAGACGATCTTCGCCGGCCGCGGTCTCGGTTGCTGGCGTTCGACCGGTTCAACCGCCACACCAACACGAGTCGGCACCCGGACACAGCTCGGCGGCGCCCGCACGGCCATGATCAACCCGGGCACGTGGTCGGAGGAACTGCTGACGGCCCTGCACCGCCGCGTCTTCCTCCAGACCACTGGCGACACCGTCGGCCTGGTCACCGGGCGGGTCGACGCGGTCGTCATCGCCGGCGCGCCCATGGGCTACGAGGACCTCGCCCCGTTGCCGGTCATCGTGGGGGAGGCAGGCGGGCGCGTCACCGACCTCGCGGGCGGCCCGGTGCTGACCGGCGACGGCACCGCGCTCGTCACCAACGGCGTACTGCACGACGACTACCTGGAGCTGGTGAAAGGCCTGCCACGCGCCCGCGACTGGCGAGCCCTATCTCGCGAAGAGTAGCCAGACCGGATCGCCGACCTTGCCACCGAAGTCGTTGGCGGCCGACCCGCCGTTCACCGCCAGCGCGACCCGACCGCCAGAGTCGACGTACACGATCAACCCGTCGAGGATCGTGTCCGCGAAGGTGCGACCGACGGTGGCCTTGACCGAACGACCGTTGAGGTTGGCGTGCGCCGTCGTGCCGACGGTGGCGCCACTGCCGTCGAGGTCGGCACCGGTCGCGGCGAGCTGGATGTTGCCGAACGTGTCGATGTAGCGGATCTCGGTCGTCAGCTTTCCCTGCTCCACCAACGTCTCCGGCTCAGGCAGCCGCACGAGCGTCGCCGGGTCGACCGCCGGCCCGAAACGCTCGACCGCCACCCCGGCAGCGAGATGCGCGGCAGCCGGCGCGAACAGGTCCCGCCCGTGGAACGTGGCGGACACCGTCGACAGCCGGTATGCCGGGTCGGACAGCTCGTGCACCTCACGCACCCCGCCGAGCAACTCCGCCGCCGGCACCAGCAACCCGTTGTCCGGCCCGACGAGCACACCTTGAGCCGTCACAACCGCGACACCCCGCCGATCGGTCCCGACACCGGGGTCGACCACAGCGAGGTGCACCGCAGGCGGCAGGTACGGCACGGCCTGCGCGAGCACGGCCGCGCCACGCCGCACGTCCTGCGGCGGCACCGTGTGGCTGATGTGGATGACCCGAGGCGCAGGCGCAATCCGCGCGACAACCCCTTCGCAGACCCCGACGAACCCGTCATCGATTCCGTAGTCGGTCGTGAACGAGATCCAGTCGTAGCTCATCGCCAAACAATGGCACGCACTCGTGCGGGGCATGAATTCCGGGTGAAACCGGCGCCCAGTTCGGTGACATGTCATCTCGCTGTCAGGCTGAAGTCATCAACTCATGGCCTCATGAGTTTGTGACCGCTCAACTGATGGTGTCGCTGTCCGGGATCAACGCATGGACCCTGGACCGCAGTGCCGACCTGAGCGCAGAGCTCGCGTCTCGAGGTGTGCCGTTCTCGATGCTGTTCGCCCCGAAGATCGCGGGCGCTGACCAGCCGAGCGTGGTGCTGAACTGGGTGCGCCAGCAACAAGCCACAGGCAACGCGCTGCTCCAGCACGGCTATGACCACCCAACCGACACGAACACACGCACAATCCGCCGCCGAGCCGAGTTCGCCTCACTACCGGCCCACGAGGCAAAACTACGCCTGACAGCATCAGCCACCACGATGGAACGCCTCAACCTGACAACCGACGCGTTCGCCCCACCCCGCTGGATAGCGTCCCCAGGCACGATACTGGCCCTACGCCACAAGGGTTTCGCAATGTGCGCCGACCTGATGGGCATCCGCGACCTACGCACAGAAACCGTCCACAGAGGACGAGTACAAGGCTTCGGCTTCGGCGACCGAACCGAGCCATGGTGGTGCTTCGCCCTGGTAATGGGCGCGTCCCGCGCAGCACGCAAAGGCCACCTGGTCCGCCTGGCAGTGGACACCGCCGACCTGACCCGCACCGGTCCCCGCCAGGCCCTGCTAGACGCCGTGGACATCGCACTCCACCACGGCGCCACCCCACTCACCTACCCGGCACTACTAACCCCACAAACAGCCCGAGCCGCCTGACCACCCCACAAACCAACCCCGAACGAAAGCCCCTTTCCCTTCGATACGCCGGAGCAGCGTGACCTCGCTGTCGAACAACGGCGCGTCACGCCCCGCCCCCGCGCCAGCCACCGGTCAGGCCGGCGGCCTGATATGCACTCGTCCCCACACCCGCGCCGAGAAACACCCGAAATTGGCGCCCACAGTGCCCAAACACCAGGTCTTCGCGCCGCCACCGTCCTGGCCACCGACAACCGGCAGCCACACTACGACGAGACTCACTCGCACCCATCCAGGCAAAGCGACCGCATCCCTAACCAGCAGTCCGCCAGCACCAGCCAAAACCAGCGCCGGCCAAACCAGCGCCAGCTGGACCGGCTGGCCTCCGGCTTCGCTCTCTCTGGCGGCTGGCTTCGACCAGATCGGCTTTGACCCCTTCGGCCTCGGCGGGACCGGTTTGCCGCTGGCTTCGCCTCCTCCGACGGCTGGCTTCGACCAGACCGGCGTCGACCCTTTTGGCTTCGACGGGACCTGCTTGCCTCCGGCCTCGACCCCTTCCGGCGGCTAGCCTCGACCAGATTGGCGTCGACCCCTCTGGCCTCGGCGGGACCGGCTGGCCGCTGGCTTCGCCCTCTCTGGCGGCTGGCTTCGACCAGACCGGCGTCGACCCTTTCGGCTTCGGGGACCTGCTTGCCTCCGGCCTGGACCCCCTCCGGCGGCCGGCCTCGACCAGACTGGCTTCGGCCCCTTCGGCCTCGACCGGACCGGCTGGCCTCCGGCCCCCCGATTTCCAGCCTAGAGCCAACCACCGACAACCCCGGCCCATGCCGACCGGGTTATCCACACCCCGATCGGGTCCACCCCGAGCGAAAGTCCCTTCGGTGCCCCAGGGGGACCCACGGCCCCGGCAAAGTCGTGTCCGCAGGTGAACTGTGGTTTCGTGTCGCGAAAGGCCCGTTCGAGACGTCAGCCATGTCCTGAAAGGGACGCTCGGGACGTTCAATGACCCGAATGCGTCTTTCAGGACATCGCGCATGTCCCGAACGCGCCGTTCGGGACGCGGGGAACGCCGGGTACCTGCAGAAATGATGTTGCCGGACGCTGCGCGCCCGCCCGCTAAGCGGGCTTGCCCGCCACACTCGTCGAGTCCGCGGAACGATCGGCAAACCATCGGTTGAGCGTCCCGAAGGCGCGCCTTTCAGGGCATCGGCCATGCCTCGAACGCACCTTTCAGGACGCTGAACCACCCCTGGCCAGCGCAAACGACTTTGCCGAGGCCCTGCAGGGGGACCCCCGGTTTCAACGCTACCGGCAGACACCGACAGTTCCGGACGCCGCGCTTTCCTCACGGCCCGACCTGTGGACAACCTCCCCTGCTGTGGATAACCACCCTCGTCAGGGCACGCGACGTCGGGGAGATGTCGGTGCCCTGTCGTAGGCTGGAAATCGGGGGGCCGGAGGCCAACCTCAGCGCCGTTTGCCGTGTAGCAGCGTGATCAGCTTGGCCACCGCCGCATCTGTTTTGGCTGTGCGGCTGAACGTTGTCAGCACCAGTGGCGCGCGGAACCGCTGCCGTGCGATTGCCTTCGGGCGGGCGAACTCCTTCAGGCCCTCCGGACCGTGAATTCGGCCGAAGCCCGAATCGCCGATGCCGCCGAACGGCAGTGATGGGATGCCCGCGAAGCTGATCACGCCGTTCACCGCTGTCATGCCCGACCGGAGTCGGCTTGCCAGCTCCATGCCGCGGCGCTTCGAGAACACCGTCGACGCCAGGCCGTACTTCGAGTCGTTGGCCTTCGTGATTGCCTCGTCCATGTCGGTGACCTTCGCGATGGTCAGTGTGGGGCCGAACGTCTCCTCGCGGACCGCTGCCGAGTCCTCCGGAACGTCCACCAGGACCGTCGGCTGCACGAACTTCTCGCCGACCGCCTCGTCGCCGCCCACCAGGGCTCGGCCGCCGCGGGCCAGGGCGTCCTGGATGTGGCGTTTGATGATCTTCAGCTGGCCGGGCATCGTGATCGGGCCGATCTTCGCCTCCGGGTCGTCGCCCGCTCGGACGTCCTTGGCGATCGCCACGACCTTCGACACGAAGTCGTCGTATACGCGTTCGTGCACGTAGACGCGTTCGACACCGACGCAGGTCTGGCCCGCGTTGGACATGCCGCCCCACACGGCGGCGTCGGCCGCGGCGTCGAGATCGGCGTCGGCGTCGACCAGCAGTGCGTCCTTGCCGCCTGCCTCGATCAGCACTGGGGTCAGGGTCTCCGCGCACGTGGCCATGATCTTCTTGCCGGTGGCCGGCGAGCCGGTGAACGCGAGCTTGTCCACGCCCGACCGGCACAACGCCGCGCCCGTCTCGCCGAAACCGGTGATCAGCTGGAACACCGGGTGCTCGGGGACGGCCTCGGCGAAGCTGTCGGCCAGCCACTTCCCGACGCCCGGGGTGTACTCGCTCGGCTTGAAGACGACCGCGTTTCCAGCGGCCAGCGCGTACGCGATGGAACCCATCGGCGTGAAGACCGGGTAGTTCCACGGTCCGATCACGCCGATGACGCCGAGCGGCTGGAACTCGACGGACGCGGCCTGGTTCGCCATGAGCAGACCGGCCGAGCGGCGTTTGCGGCCGAGCACCTTGGACGCGTGCTTGGCGGCCCACGCCGTGTGGTCGATCGCGAGGACGATCTCGAGCATCGCGTCGCCGTGCGGCTTGCCGGTCTCGGCGTGCACGACCTCGGCGAGCTGCGCGGCCCGGCGGGTGATGACGCCCTTCCAGCGCTGGAGACGCTCGGCCCGCCCGTCGAACCCGAGGCCGGCCCACCAGCTCGCGGCGTCGCGGGCCCGCGCCACCGCGGCGGAGACGTCCTCCGCCGAGTGGATCGGGTACGTGCCGACGACCTCGTCGGTCGCGGGGTTCAGCGAGTCGAAGGTGTCCTGCTTCGCTTGGACGGCAGTCATCCCTGGCCTCCCTTGGCTCAGACGCTCACGCTACCCGCCGGTAGCGTTCATCGCGACTAGCCTGGTGACGTGGAGATAGCTCACTTCGG
>Ga0307512_10004739_pt1 | contig 14679 bp, 15 predicted proteins | sample 14_EM_MG_FD_200267 | JGI IMG/M metagenome (GOLD analysis project Ga0307512, IMG submission 200267) | Populus trichocarpa ectomycorrhiza microbial communities from riparian zone in the Pacific Northwest, United States - 14_EM | ecosystem: Host-associated > Plants > Roots > Unclassified | place... | reverse complement strand
CCCGGCCGCCTCGGCCTCCTCGGACGGCGCCTTGATGTCGCGGCAGTCGATGCCGATCGGGATGATCACGTTTGCCTTGGCGCTGATCCCCTGCCGTACGCAGGCGCCCCACTGGTTGGGGTTGAGCTGGCCGTCGCAGACGCTGACGGTCCAGCCGGCCGCTTTTGCGGCCTCCTGGGCGGCTTTCACCGGCGTGGCGCAGGAGGGCACCGACTCGCCGCACGAGATGACCCACAGCTTCACCCCGGCCTTGGGCTTGGTGGCCGTGGTCGGCGGGGTTCCGGTGACTCCCTTGTACGCGGTGTCGAGCGCGGCAGTGCTGGTCGAACTGGTGTCGCCGGACGAGGTCGACGTGGTGCTCGTGCTTGATCCGCCGCACGCGGTCGACGCCAGAACGGCGACGGCGGCGACCGCGGCGAGGTTGAACGTCCGAAACAGGCGTGACTCCACCGGATTCTCCTTTATACGGTCGGTGACCTTGCCGTTGACCGTGTCAGAGCACGGCGTTCGGCGGAAATGCAGAGACAACATGCTTGTCATCCGGACGCATGATGGTTCGCCGGATGTCAGCGCCAGTGCGCCATCGGCAGCCCGGGCACCGGCGAGCGGAAGCTCGGCAGGGTCGTGCCGAGCAGGCTGCCGAGGTACACAGTGCGCAGATCGGGACCGCCGAACGTCACGCTCGCCAGCCAGGGCGCGAGCGTGCCCCGGGTGCGCTGCATGATCTGCGGCGTGACCCGGCCGGCGAAGAAGTGCTCGTCGTATTCCGCCACCGACCCGGGGTCGCCGTCGTCGAGCAGCGTCAACAGTTCCCCGTCCGGGGTGAGCGCGACCAGCCGCTCGGCGAGGATGAGGGTGATCCAGAGATTGCCGTACGCGTCGAAGGCGAAGCCGTCCGGAGTGCCGCCCAGGTCGCCGGGGCCGAACACTTCCCGGTCACCCAGCGTGCCGTCGGAGCGCAGGCGCAGCCGGGAGATGTGCCGGGCGTTCGACTCGACCACGTACAGCCATTCCTCGGCCCGGTCGAAGCGGATCTCGTTGGTGCCCACGAACCCGTCGGCGACGATCCGGATGTCGTCGCCGTCGATCAGCGCGACGTACCCGTCCGGCACGCGTTCGTTGATCGACCGGGTCCACGGCTCCAGCCTGGTGGTGACGGTGAGCCAGTGCCGGTCCCGCGAATCCTGCAGGATGAAGTTGACCTTGCCGAGCGGCCGGCCGTCGATCTCGGTGAACAGGGTGACGGACCGGCCCTGCCGGTCCATCCGCTCGACCGCGTTCGTGCCGAAGTTGGCGATCATGAAGTCGCCGTCCCGGGTGAACGCCAGGCCGTTGGGCAGGGTGCCGTGCAGCAGGAACCGCTCCGGGTCGGCGGCCGCCGGCGCGGCGCTGTCGAGCTGCGCCACCAGTGTCTGGGTGCCGTCCGGGTCGATCCGCATCACGCCGCCGCGGGCGTCGGCGGACCAGAGCACCCCGTCCGGCTCGGCCAGCACGCACTCCGGGCGCTGCAGGCCGGTGCCGACCAGCCGGATCGCGGATCGGTCCACCTGCCAGTCGCGCAGCGGGTTGTCGGCGGCGACCATCACGGCACCGCCGCGAGCCGCAGCAGGTCCGCCGCGGTACGGCCGAGGATGTCCAGCCGTTGCCCGTCGGTGAGCGCCGCCGCGCGCACCCGCTCGACCGGATCGTCGACGCCCATGTCCCAGGGGTAGTCGGTGCCCAGCACGACCCGTTCCGAGCCGGCGACGGCGACCAGGTGCTCCAGCGCCGCCGGGGTGTAGACCAGCGAGTCGAACCAGATCCGCCGCAGGTAGCTGCTCGGCGGATCCTGGCAGGTCCGGGCGTCCGGGCGGACCCGCCAGGCGTGGTCCGAGCGGCCGGCGTACGTCGGCAGGTAGCCGCCGCCGTGGCAGGCGCAGAGCCGCAGCCGCGGATAGCGGTCGAGCAGGCCGGAGAAGATGATGTGGGAGAGCGCGACGGTGGTCTCGACCGGCTGGCCGACCACGTTGCCGAGATACGAGGTGGCGAGCCGGCTGCCCAGGCTGCACCCCCACGGGTGGATCAGCACCGCGACGTCGCTGCGTTCTGCCGCCGCCCAGAACGGCTCGTGCGCGGGATCGGCCAGCTCGCGGCCGGCCACGGTGGTGGAGACGCTCACGCCGCGCAGCCCGAGCCGCACCGCGTGGGCCAGTTCGTCGATCGCCAGATCCGGATGTTGCAGGGGCACCGAGCCGAGGCCGATGAAGCGGTCCGGCTGCGCCGCGCAGAACGTCGCGATGCCCTCGTTGACGGCGCGGGCGTACTCGGCGGCCAGCGCCCGGTCGGCCCAGGAGTGGTGCATCGGCATCGGAGCGACCACCTGGATGTCGACGCCCATCTTCGCCATCGTGGCGAGCCGGGCGTCCCGGTCGCCGATCACCGGCAGCAGCCGGCGCAGCTGTTCGGCGTTCATCTCCAGCGAGGCGGGGGAGTGGCCCTCGCGCTCGGCGGCCACCTCCGCGGCCATCCCGGCCGTCCCGGCGACCAGCGCCTCGGCCTCCGGCACGCCCAGATGCGTGTGCACATCCACGACAGGCATCATGCGGGCGCCACCAGCGAGGTAAGCGTCCGAGTCATCACGCCGCCGGGATCGGCTCCGGGGGTGTCCGGATGGATCTCCCAGTCGGCCAGCTGCAGGGAATTCTCGACCACCATCCGTACGCGGGGCAGCCGCCGTAGCATGAACGCGCCGAGCGCGTCCCGCAGAGCGCCGGCGCCGGTGACGAGCTCGGCCAGCACGACGGCGTCCTCGGCGCACATGGCGGCACCCTGCGCGATCAACGGCGGGCAGGCGTGCGCGGCATCGCCAATGATGATCACCTTGCCCCGGTACCAGGGATCGGGCACGAGCAGGTACTCGATCCGGCGGAAGTCGACCGGCGTGGTCTCGTCGATGGTCTCCCGGATCTCCCCCCAGATACCCCCATATCCGGCAGATCGCTCCTTCAGTACGCTGCCGAGCGGCCGGTCCCCGAACGACGCCGTGTCCAGGTCCTCGTCGAGCATGTACGCGTAACAGAGCTCGTCCGAGATCGGGCTGTAGCCGGCCTTGTAGTGCGGCCCGCCGTAGTAGACGTCGGCGCAGCGCATCTGCGGCGGCCGCCGGCTGACCACCCGCCAGATCGTCATGCCCACCCCGGCGGGTTTCGCGTCGATGCCCAGCAGGGAGCGCATGTGCGAGCGGATCCCGTCGGCGCCGACCACCAAGTCGTAGCTGCCGGAACTGCCGTCGGTGAAGACGACCTCGACACCCGTGTCGTCCTGGGTGAAGCCGGTGACGGTGAGACCGAGCCGCACCGTCACGCCCGCGTCGTACACCTTCTTGCAGAGCACGTCCTGCAGGGCCGCGCGCACCGAGCCGATCGTGGACGGCAGATCGGGGCCGCCGGTGTGCGGGGTCTCGAGATCGGCGATCAGCGAGCCGTCCGCCTTCAACAACCGCAGATGATCGAACGAGTAGCCGCGCTCGATCACCTCGTCGGCCACGCCGACTGACCGCAACGCCTTCAGGGCGTTGCCCTGCACCGTGATCCCGTGTCCCACGCCGAACCACTGCGGCGCGATCTCGACTAGCTCGACCTCGACGCCGCGCTGCGCCAGGGCCAGCGCGAGGACGCTGCCCGTCACGCCGCCGCCGACCACCAGTACCCGACGAACGCCCATAGCCGTCACCTCTCTCCCGCCCGGTCAGGCCTGGGCCGCCGGCGCGACCGCGTCCGCCGGACCGATCCACACCGTGCGGATGTTCACGAACTCGTGCAGGCCGGCGTCGGCGAGTTCCCGGCCGTACCCGCTGCGCTTGATCCCGCCGAACGGGAGCCGCGGATCCGAGGCGACGATCCCGTTGACGAACAGGCAGCCGGACCGGATCCGGCGGCCCACCGCCAGGCCCCGCCCCGGATCCGCGGTCCACACGCTGGCGCCCAGGCCGTAGCGGGTGTCGTTGGCCAGCGCCACGGCGTGGTCCTCGTCGCGGGCCCGGGTCACGGCCGCCACCGGGCCGAACGTCTCCTCGGTGAAGACGGCCATCTGCGGCGTCACGTCGGCCAGCACGGTCGGCGGGTAGAAGAAGCCGGGGCCGGCGATCGGCGCGCCGCCGGCCAGCAGCCGGGCGCCGGCGGCCACCGATTGCTGCACCTGGGCGTGCAGGGCGGCGCGCAGGTCGTCGCGGGCCATCGGCCCGAGCTGGGTCGCCGGGTCGAGCGGGTCGCCGACCACCAACTCGCCGGCCGCCTTCGCCAGAGCGGCCTCGAACTCCTCGGCCACGGCGTCGTGCACGATGAACCGCTTGGCGCAGATGCAGCTCTGGCCCGCGTTCAGGAACCGGGCGCGGGCCGCCTGGGCCGCGGCGAGCGCGGGATCGGCGTCGTCCAGCACCACGAACGGGTCGGAGCCGCCGAGCTCCAGGACGCTCTTCTTCAGCGCCCGCCCGGCGGCCGCCGCGACCGAGGCCCCGGCGCGCTCGCTGCCGGTCACCGTCACCGCGCTGACCCGGGGGTCGTCGAGCAGCCGCTGGGTGGTGGCGGCCGCGTCCGCTTCCTCGATCAACAGCGTCGCGAAAAGCCCCGGCGGGGTCAGCGCGTCGCGCCAGACCTGCTCCACAGCGCGGGCGCAGCCGGCCACGTTCGGCGCGTGCTTGAGCAGGCAGCCGTTGCCGGCCGCCAGCGCCGGCGCGGCGAACCGGAACACCTGGAAGAACGGGAAGTTCCACGGCATGATCGCGAGCACGACGCCGGCCGGCTCGTAGCTGATCAGGCTGGTCTCGGCGTTGCTCTCGACCAGCACGTCGGCCAGCGCGGCCGGCGCCCGGTCGGCGTAGTGATCGCAGGTCAGCGCGCACTTGTCCACCTCGGCCAGGGCCTCCGGCAGCGGCTTGCCCATCTCCCGCACGATCAGCCGGGCGTACACCTGGCGGCGCTCCCGCAGGATCCGCGCCGCCCGCCGCAGCACCTCGCCACGCCGCCCCACGTCCCAGGCGCGCCAGCGCTGCTGCGCCGCGTCGCAACCGGCCACCGCGGCGTCGACGTCGTGCGGGCTGGACGGATCGAACTGCGCGACGACGGCGCCGGTCGCCGGATCGGTCACCTGGATCATGAGGCCGCGACACCCTGCCGCCGGCGGGCCGGCACGATCGGGCTCGCCTCGGCCGGCCCGGCCACCACCTCGTTGCTGATCGACCCGATGCCCTCGATCGTCATCGTGACCACGTCGCCCGGCCGCAGCGGCGGCGGATCGTGCCGGCCCGACCGGCCCCACGCCTCGGCCAGCGCTCCCGACGCGCAGGTCCCGGAGGCGATGACGTCCCCGGCCCGGACCCAGGCGGACCGCGACGCGTACGCGATCAGCTCGGGGAACGACCAGGCCATGTTGCCGGACCGGTCGCTGCCCATCGGGGTGCCGTTCAACTCGACCGTCATCTCGAGGTCCATCCGGTCGTCCCGCAGGTACGGCGCCAGCGCGTCCGTGGAGACCACCCACGGGCCCAGCGTGGTGGCGAAGTCCTTGCCCTTGGCCGGGCCCAGGCCGAGCTTCATCTCCCGCGACTGCACGTCCCGGGCCGACCAGTCGTTCATGATCGTGTAGCCGGCGATGTGCCCGGCGGCCTGCTCGGGTGTCAGGTCCCGGCCGTCGCGGCCGATCACCACGGCCAGTTCCAGCTCGTAGTCGAGCAGCTCGCAGCCGGCCGGGACCGGCACCGGGTCGTGCGCCCCGATCACCGCGTACGGGCTCATGAAGCAGAACGTCGGATGGGCGTACCAGCCGTCCGGCACGCCGGGCTTGCCCTCGACGGCCCGGCTCACCCCCTCGACGTGCCGCTCGAAGGTCACGAAGTCGCGCATGCTCGGCGGCGGGCGCAACGGGGCCAGCAGCCGTACGTCGCCGAGGCGCAGCTTGTCGGAGCGCTCGGCCCAGGCGATCGCCTCCATCCGTTTGGCGGGCGTCGCCATCAGCAGGTGGACGAGGTCGGTGCCCGGTGCCAGCGGGTACAGGCCGTCGGGCTCCACCAGGGCCAGCCCGGTGTGCCCGTGATGTTCGTAGGCGGCGAGTCGCATGGTCGCGGCCTAGGCTTCGATGGTCTGGTAGAAGGCGCGCTCACGCTTGGCGAGCACCGGGATGGCCTGACCGAAGCCGAAGGTCTGGAAGTGCTCGGAAGCGCCGTGCGCCTGGTAGGCCGCCTCGTCGTCGTAGATCTCGAAGAGCCGGAACACCGAGGGCTCGGCCGGGTCGCGGTACGCCTGGTAGAACCGGCAGCCCGGCTCCTCGCGGGACGGCCCGGTGAGCTTCTCCAGCGCGTCGAGGACGACATCCTCGTTGCCTTCGATCGCGGTCCAGGTCGCGGTGACGACGTACGGCATCGGTCTTCTCCTTAGGAAGGACGGGTGGCATCGGCGATGCGCTTGTGTGACACGTGGGCGGTGAGCCCGCCGTCGACGGCGATCTCGGCGCCGTTGACGTAGCCGGACTCGTCGCTGATCAGATAGACCACGAGCGGGGCGACGTCCTGCACCAGGCCGACGCGGCCGAGCGGGATCTCGGCGAGCGCGGCGTCGAAGAAGGCCGGCGAGGCGTTCGCCATCAGCGGGGTGTCGATCAGGCCGGGCATGATCGCGTTGGTCCGGATGCCGCGGGCGGCCAGCTCCAGCGAGGCGGTCCGGGTCAGCCCGCGCAAGGCCCATTTGCTGGCCGTGTACGCGGCCGCGACGTGCCCGGAGAGCGCGGCGACCGAGCAGATGTTGACGATCGAGCCGCCCCCGGTCATCAGCGGGGCGAGGGTCTGGATGCCGAGCAGCGGGCCGGTGACGTTGATCTCGAAGGCCTGCCGCCAGCGCTCGACGTCGACGTTCGGCAAGCGCTCGCGGGAGGCGATGCCGGCGTTGTTCACCAGCCCGTGTACGGCGCCGTGCCGCTCGGCGAGCTCCCGGCCGAGCTGCTGCCAGCCGGCCGCGTCGGTGACGTCGAGCCGGCGGAAGCTCAGCGCGCCGGGGCCGGGATCGGCGAGCGCCCCGGGGTCCGCGTCGAGGACGTCCGTCGCGATGACCGTCGCGCCCTCGCGGGCCAGAGCGATCGCCTCCGCGGCGCCCTGGCCCCGCGCGGCGCCGGTGACCACGACGACCTTGCCGTCCACTCTGCCCATGACGGCGACGCTATGGGCAACCCTCGCCGCGGCGGAAATAACGGCTGTGGATGGCAGGCATCACGCATCCGACGGTATCGGCTCCGGATCCGGGCCGGCTTGGGCCGGTTTGAGCTCGGCGACCTCGTCCGCCACCTCGGCCAGGACGCCGAGCAGCCAGGCGTGGCCCTCGTCGGACTCGCGGTTGGCGTGCCACCAGAGCGAGTTGATCAACCCGGTCTGGGTGAACGGGAACGGCACGACGGCCACCGCGGCGATCTGCCGGGTCCGCTCGGCCAGCCGCTCCGGCAGGATGGCCACCAGATCCGTCCCGGCCACCAGGAACGGCAGGGTGAGCCAGCCGTAGGTGCGCACCGGCGCCGACCGGGCGATGCCCCGGGCGCTCAGCTCCCGGTCGACCAGGGCCAGATCGGCGCCGAGCCCGGCGACGGCGTGCGGCAGCTTCTCGAAGTCGTCGCCCGCGAGCATCCCGTCGACGAGCCGCGGATTCTCGGCGTCGACCACGCAGACGAACCGGTCGCGGAACATCGTCCGGCTGCGGCCGGCCAGCTCGTAGCCGTGCGGGGCGACCACGAAGTCGTACTCCAGCAGCACGTGCTCGAGCAGCCGCTGGTCCGCCGGGAGCAGCCGGAAGTCCAGCGAGACGCCGGGCGTCGCGGCGGCCACCCGCTGGGCCAGCGGCCGGTGCAGGACCGCCAGGGCGTAATCGGACATGGCGATGGTGAACCGGCGGCAACTGGTCGCCGGTGTGAACGTCTCGCTCAGCTCGAACGCGGCCTCGATCAGCGGGATGCTCCGCTGCACCTCGGGCAACAGCGCCCGGGCCAGCGGGGTCAGCTCATAGCCGCGGCCGACCCGGACCAGCAGGTCGTCGCCGTAGTGCCGGCGCAGCCGGGCCAGGGCGGCACTCATCGCCGGCTGGGTCATCCCCACCCGGTCGCCGGCGCGCGTCACGTTGACCTCCTCGAGCAACGCGTGCAACGCCACGAGAAGGTTGAGATCCGTACCGCCCAGGGACAATGCGAAGCCTCCGCGTCTATCGTGGGTCCATTCGAACACGATGAACAGGTCGTTTCCAGATCATGTCTTCCGCCATCCGGGGCATTGACCTCAACCTCCTGGCCGCACTCGACGCGTTGCTGGAGGAACGCAACGTCACCCGGGCGGCCGAGCGGACCCTGATGAGCCAGCCGGCGATGAGCAGTGTGCTGGCCCGGCTGCGCCGGCACTTCGACGACGAGCTGTTGTCCCGGGTCGGCCGCGGCTACGTGCGTACGCAGCGCGCCGAGGAACTGGCCCCGATGGTCAAGGAGGCGCTCGCCGCGGTCGAGCGGTCGCTGTTCGTGCCGCCGCCCTTCGACCCGGCGACCAGCCGCCGCGAGTTCGCGCTGACCGTCTCCGACTACGCCGCCACCGAGTTGGTCCGCCCCCTGCTCGCGCTGCTGACCGAGCAGGCGCCGTCGACCAGCGTGGTGTTCGACCCGTTGCCGCTGGACGACGACACCCTGGACACCTATCTCAAACGCCGCGACTTCCTGGTCGGCGGTCTCGGGCTCGGCATACCCGGCAACCGGCAGATCCTGTTCCGCGACCGGTTCGTCTGCATCGCCTGCGCCGACAACCCGATCACCGCCGAGGGACCGCTGGGCCTGGACCGGCTGGCCACCCTGCGGTACGCGGTCGCGAACTTCGGGCCGGGCCACCCCACCCCGGCGGACCGGGCACTGGCCGACCAGGGCGTCGAGATCAAGGTCGGATCGCAGGTGCAGGGCCTGGTCTCGCTGCCGTTCGCGGTGGCCGGCACCGGCCTGGCCGCGTTCGTGCCGGAACGGCTCGCCCGGCGCTGCCTCGGCGCCCTGAACCTGCGCATCCTGGACATCGACTGGAAGGCGCCACTGCTGGTCGAGGCCGCGCACTGGGACCCGGCGAAGAGCGCGGACCCGACATTGCAGTGGATGCGCGCGATCCTGCGCCGAGTCTCCGCCCTGCTGAGCGACGACGCCTGAGCGCGGCGGCGACCATCCGCCTGCGCATGCCTGCCATCACGGGTTCGCATTTCCGCCGTCGCGGTGCGTCCACCTAGCCTCGGCGCATGCCCGCTTTCGCTATGCCCGTGCCCGACGGGCAGTTCGCCCTGGCGACGCTCGCCGACGCCGCCGGGGACACCTTCGCCGGCCTGGTCGTCGGCGACCGGGTCAAGAAGGTCGCGCCCAGCACCCGCGCCCTGCTGCACGACTGGCCGGTCGCGGTCAAGGAGCTCGAGGCCGCCGCCCGCAGCTCGTCGGGTGACTGGCTCGACCTGGCGGGGCTGAGCTTCCGGGCGCCGGTCGAGCCCGGCCAGGTGCTGCAGTCCGGCGCCAACTACCGCAAGCACGTCGTCGACATCATCATGTCCGAGCGGTCCGACTTCGGCGGCTGCAGCGAGGCCGAGGTCCGCGCCGAGGGGGAGGCGATGATGGCGGAGCGGGCCCGCGACGGCCGGCCGTACGTCTTCATCGGCCTGCCCAGCGCGATCTGCGGCCCGTTCGACGACGTCGTGTTGCCGCGCACCGGCACCCAGCACGACTGGGAGCTGGAACTGGCCGTCGTGATCGGCACCCCCGCCCGGCACGTGTCGGCGCGCGACGCGCTGCGGCACGTGGCCGGCTACACCATCTGCAACGACATCACCACCCGTGACCTGGTCTACCGCAGCGACCTGAAGAAACTCGGCACGGACTGGCTGGCCGCCAAGAACGCCCCGACGTTCACCCCGACCGGGCCGTACCTGGTGCCGGCGCAGTTCGTGGACGACCCGGCGGACCTGCGGATCACCCTGCGGCACAACGGGCGCACGATGCAGGACGAATCGACCGCCGACATGATCTTCGACGTGCCGGCGCTGATCTCGTACACCTCCTCGCTCGTCCAATTGGCGCCGGGAGACCTGCTGCTCACCGGATCACCGGCCGGCAACGGCGCGCACTGGGGCGTCTACCTGCAGCCGGGTGACGTGATGGAAAGCGAGATCACCGGACTCGGCCGGCAGCGCAACACCTGCGTCGCCGCGCCGGCCTGACACCCCCTGGGAGAACGATGCCCGACAACCTGATCAGCCATCTGCGGCACGTCGACCTGGCGGTGCCGGACTACGACCGGCAACTTCGCTTCTATCAGGAGACCTGGGGACTGACCCGGGTCGCCGACGACAGCGGGATCGCGTTCCTGGCCGCCGAGGGCTCACCCGAGCAGTACGTGGTCCGGCTGCGCAAGTCCGCGCAGAAACGGCTCGACCTGGTCGCGTTCGGCGCGCCCGACGCCGCCTCGGTCGACGCCCTCGCGGGCAAGCTCGACCGCTCCGGCACCCGCCTCGTCACGGAGCCGGGCACGCTGGACACCCCTGGCGGCGGATACGGCTTCCGCTTCTTCGACCTCGACGGCCGTACGGTCGAGGTGTCCAGCGACGTCGCGCCCCGGGTGCACCGCAAGGTCGAGGAGCGCGAGTCGATCCCGGTCCGGCTCTCGCACGTGGTGCTGAACTCGCCGAACCCCGAGGCGACCCGCGACTTCTACCTGCGCGCGCTCGGTCTCCGGCTGTCCGACACGCTGGTCTCGCCGCACCTGGGCGACCTCATGTATTTCCTGCGCTGCAGCCCGCGCCACCACAGCTTCGCCATCGCCCGCGGCCCGCACGTCTCCTTGCACCACGCGTCGTTCGAGATGCGCGGGCTGGACGAGTACATGCGCGGCACCGGCCGGGTGCTGCGCGCGGGCGCCCGGATGGTCTGGGGGCCGGGCCGGCACCTGGCCGGCGACAACACGTTCTCGTACTTTCTGGACCCGCACGGCAATACCATCGAGTACACGACCGAACTGGCGTTGCTCGACGAGGACACCTGGCATCCCAGCGTCTACGACGTCACCGATCAGGAGACCCAGGACCAGTGGGGTACGGCGAATCCGATGAACGAGATGGTCGCCAAGGAGAGCTTCAACGACCCGGATCCCCTCTTCGACGCCCCACCGGTATGAGGACACGATGACCGCTGTGCAAAGCTCCGGCCGGTTGGCCGGCAAGATCGCCCTGATCACCGGCACCGGCGGCGGGATGGGCCGGGCCGCCGCCCTGCGGTTCGCCGCCGAGGGCGCCCGGGTGGTGGGCTGCGACCTCAACGAGGCGGGCTCCGCCGAGACCGTCCGGCTGGTGCACGAGGCCGGCGGCACGATGACCGCGATGGCGCCGGTCGATCTGGGCAGTTCGGCGGCGGCCGAGTCGTGGGTCCAGGCCGCCGCCGCGGCGTACGGCGGAATCGACGTCCTCTACAACAACGCGTCCGCCATCCGGTTCGGGCCGATCGACGTGATCTCGCCGGACGACTGGCGCTTCACCATCGACAACGAGCTGAACTCCGTCTTCTACGTGACCCGCGCGGCCTGGCCCTACCTGGTGGCGAGCGGGCGCGGCTCGATCGTCAACGTCGGCTCGATCGCCGGCATGCGGGGCGTGGAGTTCATGCCGCAGAACGCGCACAGCGCCGCCAAGGGCGGAGTCATCGCGCTGACCCTGCAACTGGTGGTCGAGGGCGGCAAGCACGGCATCCGCGCCAACGTGATCAGCCCGGGGATGACCGCCACCCCGGCGACCAAGCCGCTGCTGGACGACCCGCCGCCGGAGTTCAAGGAGACGCTGGCGCGGATTCCGCTCGGCCGGGTCGGGCAACCCGACGACGTCGTCAACGCCGCGCTGTTCCTCGCCTCGGACGAGTCGGCGTGGATCAGCGGCACCAACATCGTCGTCGACGGCGGCGCGTCCGTGCTCGGTTGAGAGGGCATCCGATGACCTACCGCTTCGACCACTGTGGACTCAATGTGGCGGATCTCGACAAGGCCGTCGCCTGGTACTGCGACGCGCTCGAGCTCACCGTCGTCGAGGAGGGTGCCGTCGCGGCCGCCGGCTTCCGGTTCGCGATGCTGCTGGCCCCGGACGGCTTCCGGCTCGAACTGCTGAACCGGGCCGGATCGGCGCCCGGCCTGCGGGCCGCGGACCCGCTCGAGGCCGCGCTCACCGAGGGCTACGGCCACGTCGCGCTCGAGGTGGCGGACCTCGACGGCATGTTCGAGCGGCTCCGCGACAAGGGCGCCACCGTGGTGTGGGAGCCCCGGCCGGCGCCGGTCCCGAGAGCCCGGATGGCCTGGCTGCTGGACCCGGAGGGCAACCTCCTGGAGCTGCTGCACCGGGGCTGATGCGACTACCCGGAAGTGGCGGCGTGCTGGTTCGTCGCCGGGCGGCTCCTTGCGTATAGTTCCCGCAGTGGCAGACGGCAGCGACAGCCCGAAGGAAGCTTGCGGCGTCTTCGGCGTGCGCGACCCGCGACAACCGGTGGCGCACCTGACCTACCTGGGGCTGTTCGCCCTGCAGCACCGCGGGCAGGAGTCCGCCGGGATCGCGGTCAGCGACGGTGCGAAGATCCTGGTCGACAAGGACATGGGCCTGGTCTCGGCGATCTTCGACGAGCACCGGCTGCGGGCGCTGCCCGGCACGATGGCCATCGGCCACACCCGCTACGCCACCACCGGGGCCAGCGCCTGGCACAACGCCCAGCCGGTCGCGCGGCAGGCCGGTGACGTGTTTTTCGCCCTCGGCCACAACGGCAACCTCGTCGGCACGGCCGAGCTCACCGGCGGCCGGCCCGACGCGAGCGACAGCGACGTGGTCGCCGAGCTGCTCGCCGACTCCCTGACCGGCGACGCCGCCGGTGACCTGGTCGCCGCGCTGACCGCCGTGCTGCCCCGGCTGCAGGGCGCGTACTCGTTCGTGATCATGGACGAGACCCGGCTCATCGGCGCGCGGGATCCGCACGGCTTCCGGCCGCTGTTCCTCGGCCGGTGCGACACCGGCGGCTGGGTCCTGGCCTCCGAGACGCCGGCCCTGGACGTCGTCGGCGCCCGCGTCGTCCGCGAGGTCGACCCGGGCGAGGCCGTCGTCATCGACGACGAAGGCGTGCACAGCGTCCAGTTCGCCGCGCCGCGCCGCCGGGCGCTCTGCTCGTTCGAGTTCGTCTACATCGCCCGCCCGGACGGCAAGCTCGCCGGCGTCGGCGTGCACGCCGCCCGCCGCCGGATGGGCCGGGCGCTGGCCCGGCAGGCGCCCGTCGACGCCGACATGGTGATGCCGATCCCCGACTCGTCGATCCCCGGCGCGCAGGGCTACGCCGCCGAGTCCGGCATCGAGTACGGCGACGGCCTGATCAAGAACCGGTACATCGGCCGCACGTTCATCGCCCCGAACCAGCAGCTGCGCGACAACGCCGTCCGGATCAAGTTCAACGCGATCGAGGACAACGTCGCCGGAAAGCGCCTGATCGTGGTCGAGGACTCCATCGTCCGGGCCACCACCCTGCGCGCCACGATGCGGCTGCTGCGCGACGCCGGCGCCGCCGAGATCCACCTGCGGGTGCTTTCCGCGCCGTACCGATGGTCCTGCTTCTACGGCCTGGACACCGCCGACCGCAGCAAGCTGATCGCCGCCACCATGTCCGTCGACGAGATCCGCGACCACCTCGGCGCGGACTCCCTGGCCTACCTAGACCTCGACCGCATGCTCACGGCGATCTCACCCGAGCCCGGCGGCTTCTGCACCGCCTGCATGACCGGCGACTACCCAACGCCGATCCCCGCGGCGCTGGCCTAACAACTCGACTGGTCGCGGCCGGTCAGCCGCCTCGCGGTGAAATGCTCGCCCAGCGGCCCGACCTGCAGACCGCGGACGCGGCACACGGTCAGGATCCCGGGCAGCGCGGCCAGCGTCGACTCCCAGCAGCGGGGCGCGGCCGCGTGGTCGCTGTCGTGCAGCAGGATGGTTCCGCCGCCGGCCAGCTTGCGCAGCACCGACCGGTGGACCGAATCCGCCGTCGCCGACCGGGTCCAGTCCCGGCCCCAACAGGTCCACAGCACCGGCGTGAGCCCCAGCCGCCGGGCGGTCACCACCGCGACGGTGCTGGCCACCCCATACGGCGGTCGCCACCAGCGCGGCGCCGCTCCGGTGAGGTCGGCGATGACCGCGGTCGCCCGGGTCAGGTCCTCAACCGTCGCATGTGGACCGCGCGCGACCAGCAGCCGGTGCTCGTAGCCGTGCACACCGATTTCATGGCCGCCGGCCAGGATCGCCCGGCCGATATCCGGATGCTCCTCGAGCACGCGACCGAGCAGGAAGAACGTCGCGCGCACGCCAGCCGAGCCGAGCAGCCGCAGCAGTTGCGGGGTGGCCTCGGGATGCGGCCCGTCGTCGAAGGTCAACGCGACGTGCCGCGGATCGCCGATCCCCGCGATGGCGGGCATCAGCCGGCGGCGCAGCGGACCGATCGCGGCCACCGCGGGGCCGGCGTGCGCGACGGCGACGGCGGCCGTGGCGACCACCGCGGCCGTGGCCACCTTCCGGGACCAGGTCACGTCGGCACCGCGGCCGTGGTCAGCGTCCGGGACTGGGTCATGTCGGCACCGCGGCTGTGGTCAGCGTCCGGGACCGG
>Ga0307512_10004738_pt1 | contig 14684 bp, 16 predicted proteins | sample 14_EM_MG_FD_200267 | JGI IMG/M metagenome (GOLD analysis project Ga0307512, IMG submission 200267) | Populus trichocarpa ectomycorrhiza microbial communities from riparian zone in the Pacific Northwest, United States - 14_EM | ecosystem: Host-associated > Plants > Roots > Unclassified | place... | reverse complement strand
TGGGTCGAAGTCCACCTTCCAGTGGTCGGCGTCCGGGATACCGGTCACCTCGACGTAGCCGACCCGCAGGTTCTCCGTGCCGACACAGGCCCGGTCGCCCTCCTGCACGTCCAACGACTGCTGTCCGAGCTGCGTGTTGAGAAGCGCGGCGCACTGCGCCCGCGTCGGCGGCCGGGAGCCGGTCCAGCGGACGAGCGCGTAGGCGCCGTAGAGCTGGTCGGCACCCTGGATGGCGAGGTCGCCCACCGGGGCCCGGCCGGGCGGTACGTCGTCCATGAACCAGCCCCGCACTCCCGCGGTGCCGTCCAGTCGCAGGGTGCCCTGCCAGCGCACCCGGCTCTCCGCGGCGACGGTGGGGGGCGGGGTGGATGCCGGTGTGTCCGGGGACGTCGACGGCGGTGTGCTCGTCGGCCCGGGCGGGTTCGGCCGTGGCGTGGTCGTCGTGGGGCCGGGGGCCGGTGTGTCCGAGGCGGGCGTCGTGGGGGAGGGCGTCGGAGGGGTGGCCGTGCCGCCCGTGCTCGGCGGGCGGTTCAGTGCGACGACCAGCGTCACCGTGGCCGTGATCAGGGCCGCCGTCAGCGTGCCGACGAGCGTGATGAGCGCCGCCTTCACTCCGGTGTCCTGGCTTCGGAACCAGCGGAGAAACCTCACCATGACGTCCCTCTCGTCCCCGATGGACCGTCAACTGTACGGTCGCGGCAGGCGCGTTGGCGATCAGGAGCCGGCCGCGAGGTACTCGTACAACACCCCCGCCCCTTCGAGCATCGCCCGCGTCCGCTCCGTCAGCGCCGCCCCGCGCGCGGAGATCGCCGCCCGCAGCGCGTCGCTGCTGCCCTCCCGGCGCAGGCCCTCCAGGACCGGGCGGATCTGTTCCAGGAGGTAGTGGCCGCGGCGCAGGGTGTGGATGAGCCGGGCGTCGCGTACGTCCGCCGGGCTGTACGTGCGATACCGCGTCCCCCGCTCCCGCCCGGGCGCGAGCAGCCCGGCCGCCTCCCACACCCTGAGCGCGGACGGCCGTACGCCGAGCAGCGCGGCGACCTCCCCTACGCGCAGCCCGCCGGGGCCGGGCAGCGGCTGGGGCTCCGCCCGCGTCAGCGCCTCCAACGCCTCGCTCGCCGCCCGCAGATCGGTCCGCTCGGTGTGCATGGCGGCGTGCGTGGCATCCACCAGGGCGAGGGCGGCGGGGACGTCCCCGCCGTGCACGGTCCGCATGATCCGCGTCGCCGCCACCGGTCCGTACCCCTTCACCAGCGTCCGGTACGTCAGCAGCGCGCGCCGGTGCACGTCGGTGAACGTGCGGTAGCCGGACTCGGTGCGGGTGGCCGGCGGGAGCACGCCCGCGTCCTCGTAGTTGCGGATCTGCTGGGTGGAGACACCGGCGAGCCGGGCGAGGTCGACGGGGCGGAGGCGGTCGGCATTCGTCATCTGTGTGAAGGGTACGGATGCGGGTCGCCCCGGTCGGCACCGTTGCCGGATCTTCACGAACAGGCGGATTCCGGGTGGAAACCGTACGAGAGTGACCCCGTCCCCTACGGTGAGAAGGTGGACGAAGAAGAGGACCAGCGCCTGGCCGCCCTCGCTCCGGAGGTGTCCCGCCTCTCCATCGACCTCCTGCGCCGGGCGGTCGGCAGCTATCCCGCCGAACGCGTCGCTCAGGAGGCCCTGGACTGCGCCGACGACGTCCTGGACCGGTTCGGCCCGGACGGCCTGCGGGTCCTCGTGATGAGTCTGGCGTGCTGGGCGACGGTGCAGGTGGAGATCAACGCGCACGCTTCGGGGCGCCCGCTCCAGTCCCTCCTCGACGACATGCAGCTGACGTGGCTGGAGGCCGGTCCGGAGGGGTGAGCCCTTCCCGTCCGGCGTACTAGCCGTTCACCCTGAGCAGCAGCTTGCCCGTGCTCGTGCGGGTCCCCATCAGCCGGTGCGCCTCCGCCGCCTCCTCCAGCCCGAACTCGGCGGTGACCGGCAGCGACACCGTGCCGTCCACCACCTTCGCGAACGCCCGCTCGGTCAGCGCCCGCAGCTCGTCCGGTGCCGTCCTGGCCAGCGTGAGGATCGAGAAGCCGCCCACCGACACCCCGGACGGGTACAGCTCCGGCTGCCCCACGCTCCACGCCGGCGCCGAGCTCGCGTTGCCGAAGGAGACCAGGCGCCCGAAGACCCCGAGCGAGGCCAGACTGCCACGGAACGTCTCCCCGCCGACGGGATCGAGCGCGAGGTCGACACCGCGGCCGTCCGTGGCGGCCCGCACCGCCTCGGTGAACTCGTCGACGAACACCTCGTCGTACCCGTACTCGCGGGCATAGGCCGCCTTGGCCGCGCCCGACACCACCCCGTACACCGCCCCCGCACCCGCCGCCTTCGCCAACTGCCCCACCACCGTGCCGACTCCGCCCGCCGCGCCCTGCACGAGCACCGTCTCGCCGGGCTGCAGCCGGCCCACCGCGTGGACGAGCGCGTACGCCGTCGGCAGCACGGTCGGCAGCGTGGCCGCCGTCCGCAGGCCGACCCCGGCCGGGACCGGGAACACGGTCGACGCATTCGCAAGCACCACGTCCGCGTAGGCGCCGCCCTCCGTCAGCGCCGTCACCTCCTGTCCGACGGACAGCCCGGTGACCCCCTGGCCGACGGCCCGGACCCGACCGGACGCCTCGAGGCCGGGGACGAACGGCAGCCGCGGCACCCGATAGCCCTCGCCGCGCGCCTTGAGGTCCGCGAAGTTCACGCCCGTGTACGCCACATCGAGGCTCACCTGGCCGGGGCCCGGCTCGGGCGCCTCCGCCGCCACGACCTTCAGGACCTCGGGGCCGCCGTACTCCTGGATCTCGACCGCGCGCATGGCACACACCTCTCGCAGGTGTTCGATGGGAAGCGAACACTCGGAAGTGTATGGTTTTCGTCGAACACTCGGCAAGTGAACCCTCGGGCAAGCGGTCACTCGGCAAGGAGCAGGGCGTGGCGCAGCGCACCACCGGTCATCGGGCCGCGCCCGAGCACACCCACCCCGGCGACGTCTCCGTCCTGACCGCCCTCGCCGCGCTCGCGGATCCGGTACGCATCAGCCTCGTAAGGGAGTTGGCGGGTTCGCCGGAGTGGGCGCGCAGCTGCGGCAGCTTCGACGTGCCGGTCGGCAAGGCGGCCCTCAGCCATCACTTCGCGGTGCTGCGGGGCGCGGGGCTGGTCGAGCAGCGGGACGAGGGGGCCAGGCGGGTCAACCGGCTGCGGCGGGCGGAGTTCGACGCCCGTTTCCCCGGGCTGCTGGAGCTCGTCCTGCGGGACGGACCGACGGCCTGAACCCGATGGCCCGAACGTCTCCGGCCCCTCCGGCGTCACAGTGCTGACGGCGAGGGACGGAGGGGGACATGAGGAACCGCAGCCGGGTGGCGGCGGCCGGCGCTACCGCCGCCGTGGTGGTGGCCGCAGGCCTGTGGATCGACGCGCTCGGGACCGGCCATACCGACGGCGGTCTCAAGGCCGATCCCGGCCGGATCAAGGTGGCGCCCGCGGACACCGAATGCGTCGGCACCCGCCCCGTCGACAGCCTGCCCGATGTCGACGACGGCACCGCAGTGATGCGCGTCGTCGTGCACATCGGCAAGCTGGCGGCGCACAAGCGCTACGCCTCCGTCTTCACCGGTCTGTCCGTGGACGACGACGACCGGGCCGCCGACGTCTGGCGCGTCCCCTCCGCCGCCTTCGACGCCGAGGTCTGCGGTGACGCCGTGAAGGGCGTGACCGTGCGGCTGCACGACACCGACGTTGACGGCAGGACGCTCGACCGGCTCTCCGACCGCATCGGCGACGACATGAAACGGTGGGACGGAACCTTTCAGATGCGTGAGGTCGCCGTGGACGAGCACGGGTTCGTCCGCATCGGGGTCGACGACCCCGACAAGGCCGAGCCCATCATCAAGAAGGCCTACGGGAAGAGCAACGCCGGGCACATCAGGGTCGAGTACGCCCCTCAGGCCGAACTGCTCACCGGCTGAGCCGTCCGCCGGCGCAGCACCGCGTACAGCCCCGCGCTCACCACGAACCCGACCAGCGGCGTGATGTCACCGAAGGACGGCCAGTGCTCCGGCACATAGCCGACGTACTTCTCCTGGTTGGAGAAGAGCGGGACCGACACCGCGACGCCGGTCAACAGGGCTGCCACACCGGGCCAGTTGGTGTACGAGCGGTCGGCGAGGCGGCCCGCCAGCTCCTCGTCCGTCGCGGTGCGGGACTGCAGCCACCGTTCCACCAGGACGACCCCCAGCCACGGTGCGATCCAGTACGCGATGATCAGCAGGAACGCCTCGTAGGCCGACCCCGCGTCCGAGAGCGACGCCCACGCCGCCGCCGTACCCGCCACGCCCGACACCACGACCAGCGCGCCGCGGCTCAGCCAGGCGGGGAGGTCCAGGCCGAGGGCGGTGATCGAGATCGCGCCCGAGTAGATGTTCAGGGCGTTGGCCGAGATCGCGCCCAGGATGATGGCGAGCAGGACCAGATCGCCGAGCCAGCCGGGGAGATGGCCGGTGAACGCCGCCGTCGGGGTGGCGTCCTTCGGGGCGAGGATCGTCGCCGAGGCCGCGCCGATCACGGCGACCGCCGCGACCGAGACGAACAGGCCGACCGCCGGGTACAGGGCCGTCCTGAAGCGGTTCGCCGTGCGCGGCAGATAGCGCGTGTAGTCCGCGGCGTACGGGTTCCAGCCCGCCGCGTAGCCCCAGGCCGTGCTCGTCGCCAGCAGAAAGCCGCCGATGCCGCCGCCCGTGCCGCCCCCGCCGAGGTCCGCGTGCCTGAAGGTCCACACGCCGGCCAGCAGGAAGACGACGGCGAGCGCGGGGAACGCGTACTTCTCGAAGATGTGCACGAAGTTGTGGCCGATGAAGCCGATGAGGATCTCGGCGGCCACGACCAGGAGGAGGGAGGGGAGCGGTCGCAGGCCCGTGAGGGTGTTGAGCGCGAAGGCCGCGCTCACGCTGTTCACCGCGAACCAGCCGACGCCCGCCACCAGACCGTTGACCCCGGACGGCAGGATGTTGCCCCGGTGGCCGAAGGAGAAGCGGCCGATCACCATCTGCGGAACGCCGAAGCGCGGACCGTCGAGAGAGAGCACGCCCTGGGTCAGCGCCCCGAGTGCGGTACCCAGCAGCAGGGCGCCGGTCGCCTCCCAGAAGCCGAGCCCGAAGAAGAGGACCGAGATCACGCCGATGTAGACGGTCGCGAACTCGATGTTCGGGGAGGCCCAGGTCCACAGCAGCTGGAGCGGGCCGCCGTGGCGTTCGGCGTCGGGGATGGGCTCGGCCCCCGCCGTCTCGACGGCGATGACCTTGTCACCGTATTCGGGGGCGAGGGTGCCGGCGGAGTCGGCGGGAGCAGTCGTCATGCGAGGTAAGTGTCCGGTTCCCGCCGTTCCCGGCACAGGGGCGCACTGTCCGCTTCGGGGGGCTCGGCGGCGTACAGCTTGTACTGCCCGCGATCACCTGGGCCGGGCGGGCCTCACTCCTGGCCGTCCTGCTCGTCCCGCCGCTCCTGCTCCTGCCGCTTCAGCGCCTCCTCGCGGCGGCGCAGGTCGGCCTCCCAGTCCTTGAGCAGGGCTTCGTCCTTCTTGTTCTCCTTCTTGTTCTCCTCTTTGAGGGACTTCAGGAACTCGGGATTGTCGTCCGGCGCGACGAACTCGGTGCGGTGGTTGCGATGCCCCGACGAAAACGGGCCGGGGGTGGTACCGCCGGCCGGCGCGCCGCGCTGCTTGCCCGCGACCAGCCAGGCGACCGGACCGACCAGCACCTCGCCGAACAACAGGATGATGATCACCCAGACCACCTTGGGCAGCCCGCGCACCTGCTCCTCGGGGGTGTTCAGACAGTCGATGAAGGCGTAGATCCACAGCGCCAGGACCAGCAGGAACGGCAGATACCTGAGCATGGTGGTGCGATCTCCCAGGAGACGGCGAAGGGGCGCTCCGCGGCCCCGGTGACGGGGTCAGGGTAGCGGGTGCCGGATACTGGGACGCATGGCTTACGACGATCTTCGCTCCCTGCTCAGGGCACTGGAACGCGAGGGCGACCTCAAGCGCGTCAAGGCCGAGGTCGACCCGTACCTGGAGGTCGGGGAGATCGTCGACCGGGTGCAGAAGTCGGGAGGACCGGCGCTGCTCTTCGAGAACGTGAAGGGCTCCGCCATGCCCCTCGCGATGAACGTCTTCGGGACCGACCGGCGGCTGCTGAAGGCCCTCGGGCTGAAGTCGTACGGGGAGATCTCCGAGCGGATCGGCGGTCTGCTCAGGCCCGAGCTGCCGCACGGGTTCGTCGGCGTCCGCGAGGCCTTCGGGAAGCTCGGCGCGATGACGCACGTACCGCCGAAGAAGGTGAAGGACGCGCCGGTGCAGGAGGTCGTCCTCACCGGCGACGACGTCGACCTCGACATGCTGCCCGCCCTGTTCACCTGGCCCCAGGACGGCGGCTCCTTCTTCAACCTGGGGCTCACCCACACCAAGGACCCGGAGTCCGGGATCCGCAACCTCGGGCTGTACCGCCTCCAGCGCCACGACAAGCGCACCATCGGCATGCACTGGCAGATCCACAAGGACAGCCGCAACCACTACCAGGTCGCGGCGAGGAGGGGCGAGCGGCTGCCGGTCGCCATCGCCTTCGGCTGCCCGCCGGCGGTGACCTACGCCTCCACCGCCCCCCTCCCCGGCGACATCGACGAGTACCTCTTCGCCGGGTTCATCGCAGGCAAGCGGATCGAGATGGTCGACTGCAAGACCGTCCCGCTGCAGGTGCCGGCCCAGGCGGAGGTCGTCATCGAGGGCTGGCTGGAGCCCGGCGAGATGCTCCCCGAGGGCCCCTTCGGCGACCACACCGGGTTCTACACCCCGCAGGAGCCCTTCCCCGCGCTGAAGATCGACTGCGTGACGATGCGGAAGCGGCCGCTGCTTCAGTCGATCGTCGTAGGCCGCCCTCCGACGGAGGACGGACCGCTGGGCCGTGCGACAGAGCGGTTCTTCCTCCCGCTGCTGAAGATCATCGTGCCGGACATCGTGGACTACCACCTGCCGGAAGCGGGCGGCTTCCACAACTGCGCGATCGTCTCGATCGACAAGAAGTACCCCAAGCACGCCCAGAAGGTCATGCACGCTGTCTGGGGGGCACACATGATGTCCCTGACGAAGCTGATCGTGGTCGTGGACTCCGACTGCGACGTCCACGACCTGCACGAGGTCGCGTGGCGGGCGCTCGGCAACACGGACTACGCCCGTGACCTCAGCGTCGTCGAAGGCCCCGTCGACCATCTCGACCATGCCTCCTACCAGCAGTTCTGGGGCGGCAAGGCGGGCATCGACGCGACGAAGAAGTGGCCCGAGGAGGGCTACACGCGTGACGGCGGCTGGCCCGACATGGTGCTGTCCGACCCCGAGACGGCGGCGACGGTCGACCGCCGCTGGAAGGAGTACGGCCTGTGAGCAGCGCGTCTGCCGCTCTCCCGCAACCGGGACGCACCAAGGCGTTTCTGCGCCTGGTGATGATCGAGCACTCCGTCTTCGCCCTGCCCTTCGCCTACATCGCCGCGCTCACCGCGATGTTCGAGTGGGACGGGAACATCCACTGGGGGCGGCTGCTCCTGGTCACCATCTGCATGGTGGGCCTGCGCACCTTCGCGATGGCGGTCAACCGGATCATCGACCGGGAGATCGACGCCAGGAACCCGCGGACGGCGCACCGGGAGCTGGTGACCGGCGAGATGTCGGTGAAGCACGCCTGGACCGGCGCGCTGATCGCCGTCACGGTCTTCCTGGGCTCGGCGGCCCTGCTCAACCCCCTCTGCTTCGCCCTGGCCCCCATCGCGGTGATCCCGATGGTGATCTACCCGTACGGGAAGCGCTTCACGAACTTCCCCCAGGCCATCCTCGGTCTCGCCCAGGCGATGGGCCCGATCGGCGGCTGGCTCGCGATCACCGGGGAGTGGTCCTGGAACGCCACGGTCCTCGGCCTGGCCGTCGGCATCTGGATCGGCGGCTTCGACCTGATCTACGCCTGCCAGGACGTCGAGACCGACCGCGAGATCGGCGTCATGTCGGTCCCGGCCCGCTTCGGCATCCCGGCCGCGATCTGGGGCGCCCGGACCTGCCACGCGATCACGACGGCCCTGTTCGTCTGGTACGCGGTGGTGACGGAAGCGGGTGGCTTCTTCTGGTTCGGCATCATGATCGTCGCGGGTGCGTTCGTCTACGAGCACTCGATCGTGCGGCCGCACGACCTGTCCCGGCTGAACAGGGCGTTCTTCAGCGTCAACGGTTTCATCGGGATCGCGTTGTTCGCGTGCGCCCTGCTGGACCTGCTGGTGCGGGGGCTGACCGTCTGACCGTCCCGTCCACCGGTACGCTCAAGATGTGAACGCAGGAGAAACGCAGCGCGCGCCTTGGATCGTGGGGGTGTCGGGAGCGTCCGGTACGCCGTACGCGGCTGCTGTGCTGCGTGCGCTGCTGGACGCGGGGGAGAGCGTCGACCTGGTCGTCAGCCGGGCCTCGCGGCTCACGCTGCTCGACGAGACGGGCATCTCCTTCCGGGACGCGCACTGGCAGGACGACCTGCGGGAATGGCTGTCGCGGGGGGCCGACGGGAAACCCGGGACCTTCCAGGTGGACATCGGGGGCGTACGGCACTGGAGTGCCGGGGACCTCGCGGCCGGGCCGTCCTCGGGGTCGTACCGGGCCAAGGGGATGCTGATCGTGCCGGCCTCGACGGCGTGCGTGGCGGGGGTCGCGCTCGGCCTGTCGAAGGACCTGCTGCAGCGTTCGGCGAGCGTGACCCTGAAAGAAGGGCGCAGGCTCGTGGTGGCCGTACGCGAGACCCCGCTGAGCGGCCAGACCCTGCGCCACCTCGTCACCCTGGACGACGCCGGCGCGAGCGTCGTACCGGCCTCGCCGGGCTTCTACGCGGGCGCCACCCACATCCAGGACCTCGTGGACTTCGTCGCCGGGCGGGTGCTGGACGCTGCGGGCGTCGAGCACGGCCTCTACCGGCGGTGGAAGGGCGAACTGGGCGGCGGCACAGCGAGCTAGTCGGCAAGCGGGTTGCAGTACCTCTCTTCACTTCAGGAACTCATCACTTCAGGAACTCTTCAGCGGAAGGCTTCGATCGCATGGACGCGGTGGACAGGCAGCTCATCCAGGCCCTCAGGGAGAACGGCCGGGCCTCCTATGCGGAGCTGGGGCGCCTCGTCGGTCTGTCGGGACCCAGCGTCACCGACCGCATCAACCGGCTGGAGGCGGCCGGCGTCATCACCGGCTACCGCGCCACCGTCGACGCCGCCTCCCTCGGCCTCGGCGTCATCGCTCTGATCGGTATCTCGCTGTCGGACGCCGCCGACCACGAGGACGTGGCCGGGCGGCTGAAGGACCTCACCGAGATCGAGGACTGCTGGTTCATCGCCGGCGAGGACTCGTTCATGCTCAAGGTGCGGGCGACCGATGTGGACGGGCTGGAGAAGATCATCCGGCGGCTCAGCGGGATCAAGGGCGTCTCCCGGACCCGTACCACCATCGTGCTCTCCACGAAGTGGGAGAACCGGGTCGGGGAGCTGCCCGAAGAGGTGTAGAGGGTTGGCCGTACGGTTGTCGGAGTCTCGGTTGTCGGAGTTGTCGGAGAAAGGTGTGGGCATGGACGTCGGGCTCAAGCGCGAGCTGGAGGAGAAGGTCAGGGCCGGTGAACGGCTGACCCGCGAGGACGGCATCGCCCTGTACGAGTCGGACGATCTGGCGTGGCTCGGCGGTCTCGCCCACGAGGTGCGGACGCGCAAGAACGGCGACGTCGTCCACTTCAACGTCAACCGCCACCTCAACATGACCAATGTGTGCACGGCGTCCTGCGCCTACTGCTCCTTCCAGCGCAAGCCGGGCGAGAAGGACGCGTACACGATGCGTATCGAGGAGGCGGTGAAGCTCGCCAAGGCGATGGAGGGCGAGAACCTCACCGAGCTGCACATCGTCAACGGCCTGCACCCGAACCTCCCTTGGCGCTACTACCCGCGCTCGCTGCGGGAGCTGAAGGCCGCCCTGCCGGACGTCTCGCTCAAGGCCTTCACGGCCACGGAGATCCACCACTTCGAGACGATCAGCGGTCTGTCGGCCTCCGAGATCCTCGACGAGCTCATCGACGCGGGCCTGGAGTCCCTCACCGGCGGTGGCGCGGAGATCTTCGACTGGGAGGTCCGGCAGCACATCGTCGACCACCGCACCCACTGGGAGGACTGGTCGCGCATCCACCGCCTGGCGCACGAGAAGGGCCTCAAGACCCCGTGCACCATGCTGTACGGCCACATCGAGGAGCCCCGCCACCGCGTCGACCACGTCCTGCGGCTGCGTGAACTCCAGGACGAGACGAACGGCTTCCAGGTCTTCATCCCCCTGCGCTACCAGCACGACTTCGTCGACGTGAAGGACGGCAAGGTACGCAACCGGCTCCAGGCCCGCACCCAGATGGCGACCGGCGCGGAGGCCCTGAAGACCTTCGCGGTGTCGCGGCTGCTGTTCGACAACGTCCCGCACGTCAAGGTGTTCTGGGTCATGCACGGCGTCCAGACCGCCCAGCTGGCCCTCCAGCACGGCGCCGACGACATGGACGGCTCGGTCGTCGAGTACAAGATCACCCACGACGCGGACAACTACGGCACCCCGAACAAGCTGACCCGTGAGGACCTCCTGGACCTGATCCGGGACGCCGGCTTCCGCCCGGTGGAGCGGAACACGCGGTACGAGATCATCAGGGAGTACGACGCTCCCGACCCCGCCCGCCGGGAGTCGCCGCAGCCGATGCGGCTGTGACCGCCGCAAATTCGTAATAGGTACGATGGTGCTGTGTCCCTTACTTTCACTCTCGACCCTGCCGTAACTCCCGCCCTGCGCGACGGGATCCTCGAGCTCTGGGCCGACGTCTCGAACGCGGGCGGCTCGGTCGGCTTCGTGCCGCCGGTCGCCGCGGACGAGATACGGCCGGAGCTCGTGAAGCACTTCGTCGCCATGGCGGAGGGGCGGACCCGGCTGCTGGTCGGCCGGGACGAGTCGGGTGCCGTCGCGGCGACCGCCTTCTTCACCTTCAACACCCACCGGCTGATGACGCACTGGGTGTGGCTGTACACGGTGATGGTGCACCCCCGCCACCAGGGCAGGGGCTACGGGCGGGACCTCCTCGCCGCCGCCGAGGACGCGGCCCGGGGCCTCGACGGCATCGACGCGATCCGGCTCACCTGCCGGGGCGGCAACGGCCTGGAGCGGTTCTACGGCTCCTGCGGCTACAAAGAGGTCGGGCGGGTGCCCGGCGCGATCCGCGTCGCTCCCGGGGACGACCGTGACGACATCTTCATGCTGCTGCCCCTGACGTGAGCCCCGCACCCCCCTCCAAGACCGGGTGCGGCGCGTGCTTCACTGGACGGGACTATTCGTTACGGAAGAGTGGATTGAGATGCTCCGCTACACGCTGATGCGCCTCGGGATCTTCGCGGGCTGCCTCGTGGTCGTCTGGGGCCTCGTCTACTCCGGCGTCGTCCCGCGCGGCCTCGGCTCCTCCAACGGCATGTGGATCGCCCTGCTCGCCCTGCTGATCTCCGCCCCGATCAGCTTCGTGGTCCTGCGGGGGGAACGCGACCGCGCCTCGATCCGGGTCGTGCAGAGGGTGGACCGCATGAAGTCCAACCTGGAGGCGAGCCGCAGCCAGGAGGACGGCGTGGACGACGCGACGCAGGCGCACGGGCAGGCCTCGTAGTCGTTGTAGTCGTTTCGTAAGCAGGGGTTGGGAGAACAGCCGCCCACTTACCCTTGCCCCATGGGTGCCGTGAAGACCAAGCGGATGCCGCGGGCGGTCCGTGAGCAGCAGATGATGGACGCCGCCGTGCGGACCTTCGGGCTGCGTGGGTACATGGCCGCGTCAATGGACGAGATCGCCGAAGTGGCGGGCGTGTCCAAGCCGTTGGTCTATCTGTACCTGAACTCGAAGGAAGACCTGTTCACCGCCTGCATCCGGCGGGAGGCGAAGGCGCTCGTCGCGGCCGTCCGGGACGGCGTCCGGCCCGATCTGCCCGCCGACCGCCAACTCTGGGAAGGGCTGCGGGCGTTCTTCACGCACACCGGCCAGAACCCGGACGGCTGGGCGGTGCTGCATCTCCAGGCCCGCACCCGCGAACCGTTCGCGGCGGAGGTCACCGCGATGCGCGAGGAGATCGTCGCGTTCGTGACCGAGCTCATCGTCGTCGCGGCCAGGGAGGCCCACCGCGACCCCGACCTCCCCGAACGCGAGGTCGCCGGCCTCGCCGAGGCCCTGGTCGGCGCCGCCGAGTCGCTCGCCGCCTGGGCCAACGCCGCCCCCGGCACCACGGCCCGCCAGGCGGCGGCCACCCTGATGAACTTCGCCTGGGCGGGCCTGGGCAACCTCATGGAGGGACGCCCGTGGTCACCGCCGGCCGAGCCCCTCATGACGTGAGTGGGCGAACCTCGCCCGTCACATGAACGCGCTCCCCTCCCCGGAGCTCGAACCGCCCCCCGTCCGCCGCATATGTCACCGTCCCAGGCAGCAGTACCGGCACCCTGAACTCCGCCTCCACATGGGCGCGTTCGGGCGATCCGTGCGCGGCGAGGCAGCGGGCCACCGTCCACATGCCGTGGGCGATGGCCCGGGGGAAGCCGAAGAGTCGGGCGGTGAGGGGGTGCAGATGGATGGGGTTGCGGTCGCCTGACGCGGCGCCGTAGCGCCGCCCCACGTCCCCGCCCAGCCGCCACTCGGCCACGGCGGGCAGCGGCGGCCGGCGATCGTCCGCGGACCTACCCGGCATACGCTCATGGGTGCGGTGCCGGGCCAGATACGTGCTCCTCGACTCCCATACGACGTTGCCCCCGGCGCGCATCTCGGTGACGACCGACGCCTCCGTCCCGCGCCGATGAGGTTCCAGCCCGCCGACGTACACGGCGAGTTCGTAGGCGCCGGTCGCCGCCGGCGCCCGCCGCTGTGTGATCTCGATCGACGTGTGGACGAGACCGAGCAGCGGCAGCGGAAAGCCCCGGTCGCTCATCAGCCGCATGGCCAGCGGGAAGCCCAGGACATGCGGATAGGTGAGCGGCAGCGCGTCGGCGCCGGTCGCGAAGCCGCACACCCGCTCGTAGGCCGCCAGCCGGGCGAGGTCGATGCGCAGTCCGGGCAGGACGAGCCGGCTGCGGGGGAAGTCGGCGTCCGGGTGCGGGCGTTTGAAGGGGGACAGCAGGGCGCCGCGGGCGAGCAGGGGCGCGAGCGCGGGGGTGCCGGGCAGGACGACGGACATCGACATCAGGCCCCCGGCAGGCTCTGGCCGCAGCCCCGTACTCCGGTGGCGCCGAGGACGGCGGTGGGCAGATGGCGGTCGGCCATGTCCATAACTCCCCATGCGGATGCTCTGCTTACTCCGGAGTCAGGTTACCGGAGGTAAGGGCCGACCAGAAGATGAAAAACGTTCACCATACCGCCCGGTAGGGTGTTATCGGCCAGAAAAGCCGCGAGATTGCACATCCCCGACGCATCCCCGACGCCGGACCACCGTCGAACCCTCACCGGCCCCTCACCCGGGCGCCGTACGATCTCCTCCCCTGACCTGCGGCAACTCCCCCGCAGGGCAACTCCGTTGAACGTCTGGAGTCGCCCGTGTCCACCTTCCGCCAGCCCGCGCCCATGGCGGTCCACGCCACCACGTACGACGGCACACCGGTTCTCGTGGAGCCCGAGAAACAGCGGCTGGGCGGCGAGGTGCGCGAGGTCTCCGTACCGCCCTTCGTCCCGCGTCCGACGCACGGATCGCTCGCCGACCTGCCCTTCGACAACGCGCGCATCGCCCCCGACGACAGGGTCCTCAGCCGCCGGACCGAGTCGGGCCGATGGGCGGATGTGACGGCGGCCCGGTTCGCCGAAGAGGTACTGGCGGTGGCGAAGGGCCTGGTCGCCGAGGGACTGGCACCGGGGGACCGGATCGCCGTCATGGCGCGGACCAGGTACGAGTGGACGCTGCTCGACTTCGCCGCCTGGGCCTGCGGGCTCATCACCGTCCCGATCTACCCCACCTCCTCCGCCTTCCAGACCCGGTGGATCCTCCAGGACTCCGGCGCCGTCGCGCTGGTCACGGAGACCGCCGCCCAGGCGGCGGCCCTGGGCCCCGAACTCGACCGGGTGCCGGATCTGCGGCATCTGTGGGTCATCGAGAAGGGACACGTGGAGCGCCTGGGGGAGCACGGCGGGCAGGTGCCGGACCAGGAAGTGGCCGTGCGGCGCGGGATGCTGGGCCCCGGCACCCTGGCCACGATCGTTTACACCTCGGGCACCACCGGCCGCCCCAAGGGCTGCGTGATCACGCACGGCAACTTCTTCGCCGAGGTCGACAACGCTGTCGAGCTCCTCTACCCCGTGTTCCGGGCTCGGACGAGCGAGGAGGCGGCGGTCCTGCACTTCCTGCCGATGTCGCACATCTTCGGTCGCATGGTGGCGGTCGCCTGCATCCGTGCCCGGGTGCGGCTGGGGCACGCGCCGAGCCTCAAGTCGGAGGAACTGCTGCCCGATCTGGCGAGCTTCCGGCCGACCTGCCTCGTCGCCATCCCGTACATGCTCGAGAAGGTGTTCAACGTGGCCCGCGCCAAGGCCGAGGCCGGCGGGCGGGTCACGTCCTTCGACCGGGCGGCGGGTGTG
>Ga0307512_10004737_pt1 | contig 14685 bp, 16 predicted proteins | sample 14_EM_MG_FD_200267 | JGI IMG/M metagenome (GOLD analysis project Ga0307512, IMG submission 200267) | Populus trichocarpa ectomycorrhiza microbial communities from riparian zone in the Pacific Northwest, United States - 14_EM | ecosystem: Host-associated > Plants > Roots > Unclassified | place... | reverse complement strand
TCTCGTAGTCGGTATGGTCGCACACGAGCGGGGGGGGTTGGGTCTGTGCTTGGAGGATAGTTATTTGATTCCGCAGGTCTGCGATCTCCGCGGGGTGACTGCACACTTGTTATATTTCCCTTACTGGTTGCGAGTATTATGCCACCCTGCTCAGGACCTATTATATTACCATCAGTAGCTCGATGCTTTCTATATCTGTAGTTTCTCCGAGGTTTATATCGAGAATTCGATTGATGGTTACCTGGTCCTGTACTGACACCAGGGCCGCTCAAAATTCCTATAATGCGGACATTACAGCGGATCAAGCACATCTACCAGTGCCAATCAAACTGGTCGATTTCGGAAGGAATAAATGTCGGTAGTTCGACAACAATCAAGGGAATCACGAGGGACTTTACTATTTCTACTGCTGCTGGGACGTGTCCCTCAGTCTCATGGGTTCCGCAGCAATCATATCCTTCGCACCAGCAAGGGGTATCTACTTCACAATTAAACCAGGAATGGGCTCCCCAATACCTAGTCCAACTATTTCCGAACACTGGATCATTAAGTTCTAAGCCTCCTCCGTACACGGCGGCCTCTGTCCAATAGAGGTTCCAGGGGGAGGGAATATCTAATTATTCCCAAAAATAAGCGGGAAGGCAGAGGTCGTCTACCTCAATATTTAACAATCCTTCGATGCTTTCGAAGGTATTCAAGGGTTCAGGTTCGGACAATATACAATGCGTACCGGCAAGGTCAAACCAATTCATTCGGGAGGTACAATTACTGTCGTATTCTCGCATTCGAGTATAATGATCGATGAGGGTAATTTCGGATATCAAATCCGGTAAGCTGTCTGCGGATATCAACGCAATCGTCGCAGATATGAATCCAATAACATTCGGGTCCTAAATATACCCAACAGGAGGGGGAACAAGGTTCGTGACAATACCTACAACCGTTCAATGGATGCAGGCACATTCAAGTGTCTTAATTCGTAGCTGCAGTAGCCGCAAATCAAAATATAACTATCAGTTTCTTCAAAAAAGTACCAACACAAATCAAGGCAAGGAGTCAGGCAATATTGACAAAACATCCGCTATCAGGTACATATATAAAGGACTCGTTCTAGTGTAACGGGCGGGATCGGACGCAGGTGATGTGGATATTGCAGGACTAAACTCGAAGTGCGTATCGAGAGACAAAAATCAGAATATGTTCCAAAGTCGGACTATTGCTTGCTATACAAGAGAACGAGTAAAGAGAGAAGAAAAAGGAAATCCTCCAACACTATCAACACTCTCTTTATATACAATTCATCTGCTACCCTCGAACCATTCTCCATGCTCCGATGTACCATCCGAATCTCATCCCATGATCTTACACACCACTCCGTTACTCCTTATCGTAACAACCACGCCACCTCTCCTGACGTCGCAACACCTCAGCTCACTTCTTTATCTATACTAAATTATACCGCCACCATCTCGCCGCTTCCTCCGCGTCTTCCAACGTCTCCGCTTTTCCGTAACACAATTCCTTCCACACCTTCCGTATCTTCCTTCTATATTTCCCAAGTACCTTCTTAGGCCGTGACATCCATGAGGACACGGTGATCACGGTCAATGTGGCCACAGAGAAGCAACCTGCCGACTATTGCATCCTTGACAGTGGTGCGACAACTGACGTCACCGGAAATCGTCACCTCTTCGAGTCCTTCAATCCCATGGCAAAAGGAGAGCATCAAGTCAAGACTGCAAACAATAACTTACTCGTTGCCGAAGGCTCTGGAACGATCTCATTCCACGTCAACAGACCAAGTGCGAAGCCAGCAAAGATCGTGCTCTAACACGTCCTCTATGTGCCTGCTTGTGGCACCAATAACCTTCTCAGTATCATCCAATTGATGCAGAATGGAGTGAACTTTGAGTTCAATTTGGACGGAGCAATTGCAAGTCTCGGATCAGTACTTGTCTACCTAGCGCCATCCATCAACAGTCTATTCTTTCTCAGGACCTCTCCTGCCACATCGACCTCGATGGTTGTCGATAGACTGAATCTGGTCGAGAATACTGAGACATACTCTGGCATTCGGCCGAAAGTTGACAAGAAAGATATCCTTGTCTTGCATGCTCATCTCGGTCATCTCTCTCTGCCAGCAATTAAGCGGCTCCCCAATACTATCAAAGGCATCCAATTGCATGCCAGGAGCCCATCGGCATGCTCTTTTGAGGCCTGTATAATGGGAAAGATGTTCCGGAGACCTTTTTTGACTTCGGAGGATAAAGCCAAAACTCGACTTCTTGAGCTTATTCACTCTGATGTGATTGGGCCAATGCAGACTGAGACAATGCGAGGTTATCGCTATATTATTATGTTCACCGATGACTACTCGAGATATACTGAAGTTTACTTCATGAAGCTGAAGTCAGAGGCCCCAGCGAAGTTCAAGGAGTATGTTGCAAGGGTGGAGAAACAACATTCGAAGTCGAAGGTATGCAGGATCAGAGTTGATGGTGGAGGAGAGTATGGCAGCAGAGAGAAGTTTGTCGACTATCTGGCACAGGAGGGCATCACTTGGGAAGTATCAGCTCCATACTCACAGCAGCAGAATGGTATATCGGAGAGATGCAATCGCACAGGACTGGACCCGGCGCGGTCCATGCTCAAGCATGCTGGGATGCCAAACACGCCCTGGGCTGAGGCCGTTGCCACAGCAGTCTACATCAAAAACCGACTACCGCCCAGAGCCCTCCCGAACTTGACTCCATATGAGAGATGGACTGGAAAAAAGCCAGACATCTCACACCTTCATACTTTCGGTTGCTTAGCGTTTGCCTGGATCCATGGAGATCTCCGAAAGAAGCTTGATAATCACACCTACAAATGTGTTCTGTCTTAGATATTTGGCAGAGACATCGACGCAGTACCGAGTTATGGATATCTCTACAGGCCGAGTCTTTATGGCCCGGGATATCGAATTTGACGAGTCCATCCACTACCAGCAGCTGTTGAGATCTCAATCAACGAAACTCATGCTCGAGCCCGCCAGCGAGCTTCAGAGCGGTGCGCCTGCTCCTCAAGTTGAACCTCCCCAGCAGCTCCTGAAAGCTAAGCCTCGACCAATTAATCCAATCGACGACTCCGATGATGATCTATCACCACCTGCTGCTAGCCTGGAGCCAGATCGAATGCCCAAAGACTTACAGAGTGATCTAAAATGCACTGCTCCGGCCTCATCATCTCGAACTCGGAGTGGAAGGAGCACAATCAGCATGGCCATGATGATCGAGCGAGGCCCAAAGACTTACCATGCTGCCTTGAACTCCGAAGATGCTGAACAATGGAAGGAAGCGATTGGCAAAGAAGTGTCATCAATGGAGAGCCATGGAGTGTTTACCTTTGTTGAGAGGCCCCCTGAAGATGCTAGTATGATCGAGAGCCGCTGGGTGATGGGCAGGAAGCTTCTAGCCAATGGCCAGACTGAAAAATGGAAGGTCCGACTAGTTGGTCGTGGAGATCAGCAAACGCCTGGAGATTACAATGATATCATATCTCCAGTCATTGATTTGGCCTCAGTTAGACTTGCCCTCGCCCTTGCAGCCAAGCATGACCTTGAGATTGCCGTACTTGACATCCCGACTGCTTTTCTCGGATGCCATCTGCAAGAGACTCTCTACATGCGCCTCCCCGATGGCGAGTGGCCTGATGACCGCTATTGCCGAGCTCGCCCAATCGTCAAGCTGAATAAGACCTTGTATGGCATCAAACAGGCGAATAGAGAGTACTTTGAAGATGTCTTCGACTTTATTGTCGATGATCTAGGCCTCCAACCCTCAGTTGCAGCCCCTGGTCTTTTCTTCGGTGGCACACTCGGTAAAGCAAATGGCGTTCTTATCCCCGTCTACGTTGATGATATCAAGATCATGGGCAGCCTGAAGCTCATATCTTCTATTTCTTCTCGGCTATATGATTGATTCAAGGCAGCAGGCCGTATACCTGTGCCTGACACCTTCCAATATCTAGGCATGACTGTTACTCAAAATCGCAGCAAACGGTCAATTGCCATGGATCAGATCGGATATATCAACCGAATACTTGACCACTTTGAGAAGGCCAACTGCCGAAAGCTCTCAACGCCATTGGAAGTGGGCCACATGCCCAATGCCATCCAGGCTGATGAGCAGCCTTTTGACACTGGAATGTACCAGAAGGCGGTTGGATCTATTCTCTATGCTGCCCTCGGCACTCGACCAGATATCACGTATGCCATCTCAGTCCTGGGCCGATATGCAGCACAACCCTCCACGCTCCATTGTGAAGCGATCAAGCACTTGCTCGGCTACCTCCGCAGGACTTGTGAGTACAAACTTACGATCTACGATCCAAGACTCCAGCATGATTCCAACTCCATTGTGTGCTACGCCGATGCGGACTTGGGGGGGGAAGCAGACTCTAGTACGTCGATCTCGGGTATCATCATTTGTGCGCTGGGAATTCTCGTGCTCTGGAGATCGAAGAAACAGACCTTAGTAGCCCAGTCGACGATGCAAGCGGAGATGATTGCCACAGCATATGGCAAAGTCTAACTCGACTGGCTTCGAGAGGTCATCTCTGAGATTGAGCTTTGAGCTGATATGACTTGGTGTATCTTCAACGATGGGCTTAATTGCGTAACCACGCTAAATTCAGGCAACTTCCAATCTGAAAGTCGACACCTACGACTAAAATATCACACAATTCACGAAGCCATTGCCAAGGGTAAGATCAAGATCAAGCTTGTGGCTGGTACGGAGATGCTGGCGGATGCTCTCACTAAGGCCCTTGGGGGAGTAACACTCGGCGAATTTGCAAAGGAAATTGGTCTAAGGTAGATGGACTAGGAATCAAATTGGGCAGACATTGGACATGGTATGTGGAGGACGAGGAGGATATATGCTTTGCTATTGCTTTCTCTTTGGTCCTATTCGCTGTCTTTGAATTTAGTTTCGTTTCACTTCACTCTCTCTATCTTTTTGAAAGCCTTTGGCTAAAGGGGGAGTGTTGACTAAGGGATTTAGCCCGCAGGCTATTTGAGACTACGGCATGCACGAGATTTAGCGGGCTTGGTACGGAGACAATTTCCCCGCTAACCTCGGGCATGGTGCGCAGACTATTTCTCCGCCAACGACGGGCTTGGTGCTGAGACTATTTCTCCGCCAACCTCGGGCTTGGTGCGGAGGCTATATCTCTGCCAGTGCGGAGGTTATGTCTCTGCGAGCCTCGGGCCTGATTAGTATTTTTCTCTTAGTGCTTTTGCTTAGTGCTTTCTCTTATTGATTTGCATGTAGTGATTGAGATGATTTCTTTCTTTATATATGTCTATCTTCTCTCTCTCTTTGTACGACAGACAGTTCAATCAATCATCATCTCTCTCACCCTCATTTGATTGTCTCATCATTAACAATGTAGAAGCACCACACAAATTGTTTTTCCATGATATGACAGAATAACATCCACCGGGTAGTGCCGCTTCCGTCTCACTTGCCGGATCTAAACTGGGCGAAGACCCCCGGAAACGCCCAAAGATCAGCTACCATAGTTATATGAGTGCGACTTTAGCCTCTGTAAGTGCCGGAGCGATTCAAGTTGAAGCAGATGGAGACAGAGTTCGTCGCGGGTCCAGTGTTCATCAGCAGCCCGGCCCGGCCGGCCAGCATGAAGCTGGGCCTGGCTGCCGCCAAGGCAGGCTTCCAAAATTGAGGCTGGGCTGGCCTAATCTGTGGGCGGCCGCCAGGCCTTTTGCGGCGTAGGTTTTTCCAAATGGAGGCTGAGCCTCAGATTTTGTGGCGGGGCCGGCCTGATCTGCGGGCCGCTTAGGAACACTGCGGGGGTCTATCCCCGGATTGCTGATACTCCCACCTCTGACATATTCGAGCAACAAACGTACCCACTTTCCATCCCGTAGTTCTCACCTCCGATATATATAGAGAATAGAGAAGTTAGTAGGTCGCAACGACCTAAGTAGTCTATCCAATAATACCAAGTAATAAGTAATAAAGTGTAAAAGATAATCTGGTAATTGAACTGCATTGCAATATCGATTGCGCTCACCGTCGATTGAGAACCTATATCCTAATATCCTCTCCATTCACAACCATAACACCCCTTTCCGTAGCTAGAACAAATACTCCACGATATGATACATCATATGTCCGATCCGTAAGTGTACATTCTGAAATTTTCGTGCTTTTTCCAGCCTGCGTAACGACACGTGCAATCTACATTCCACGCTTGGCCGAAGTGACCAGTTTACATCACCCATCGATCGACGGTGCCAGCCGTTGCAAGACGGCAGTGCATGTTAAACCGCTCCAAAACTTGTAGCTACCTTAACTGTAAAGTCTATACATCTATTGCGCCGAGTGACAGGGTCCTGATAACCCTGAAGCATGTCGTTCCAATATGCGGTTCTCTTTTTAAGGCGATCACACCGACTGTTCTGAACCCGCATCATTGGAGAGGATGTGTTCAAACTTCAAAGTGATTGGATGAATCTCAGGTTTCCTCCACCCGCTGTACCATTCGCTCGATGCTGCGCGCATATAGTAAACTACCTCCTACACGGCCATCTTCATAGTTTCGATACTAGTAATTTTGGAGCAAAAGGTAAACAAGTACACTGATCTTAGTTCGCGATTATCATATCGGGTATTACCTTACCCTGACTTCTGGCCTAATCTAATGCCGCCACCTCATGCATACGGCCCAGGCGCCTTATTAGGGGTGTGGGCGCGTCCAGCGCCCACAAGCCACTAGCGGGGCACCTCATAGCCACCCTCTGCTCCCACATCTATCCAACTTTGAGCTCAATTAACTCCATGAGTTTTACTTTGACCAGGATATTGTGTATATATGAAATGTAGTTAACAAGATGCTCTTTCACTTGCTTGTCTCCTCTTTTAGTTTCCTCTAATATTCAACGAATAGTTGTAGATCAAGTACAGTGGCTTAGACTCTACTTAGCACTGTTGATGCTGCTAAGCACTGCTTAGCACTGCTGGTGTTTTGCATCAGGTAAATTATTTCTGCCTGATACTTAGATACATGTTGTATACCATCAGGTAAATCTTTTCTACCTGACACTTACATACATGTCATACACCATCAGGTAAATCTTTTCTACCTGATGCTTAGATATATGTCATATACCATCAGGTAAATCTTTTCTTCCTGACAGTAATGTTGCATAAATAGATCTAACTGATGGTGGAGCTGACTGTAAGCTGTAGGGCACAAGGCACACCGCTTTCTTGTACTATATATTTCTAGTCTTTCTTCTTCTCTCTCTTTTTACACTCTGTACCTAAGTCTATTCACTCGGTTCTCCCCTTCCATATTTCAACATGTAAGGTACATCTAAGATGAGTGACAGCTTATGACTCAAATATAGAGACTGACCAGTTTACAACCAGTATCAGTACCAGGCCAACAATAATTCAGAACGCATCTGTACATAGTATAGCTGCTCTGTGTCAAACATCTTTGAAATTGACCAAGGATTGGTGGACTTATGGGTCGACTTCTAAGGGAGAATAAGGAAAAGGAGAGCTACCAACGCTGTATGATTTCTCCGCCACTTGTGTTTCCAATTCATTGCCCTTCCTGCCTGAGTGTCTTTAGTATGCTACAAGACTACTTGGGAGCAGCTTGGCAGTTTCTAGGGAAAATGAAATGTCACTTGGGCAAAAATTACCTGAGTTATCATACTATAGAGGGTTTCCCACTTCAGCAACTCAGAACTAGTACCTATCTCAACAACCAGCAGCGCAAATCTGCCAAGACTGGCATTAATTGACAGCTAGCATACCATTTATGCTCTAATAGTATTAACAGTGAATTCTATTTATAATTGGTGATAAAACAGAGGGATTTAGGAGGTGGGCAAAAATCCGCCAGCCTCATGGACTCTCACTCACATTTTCATCTTACTTAAAATTCGTTCATTTGACTTGATTTTGAATTGAGATGTAGGCCTTGGTGTTGTCTATTATAATGCTCTCTCTGATATTCCCTCCAATGTGTGGTTGTTGAGCAATTGGCAATTTATGAAAAAAATTCGGGATTTACAAGGTACCCCGCTAGCAGCTTGTTAGATGTGGGCGCTGGGAGTGCCCACGCCCCTAGTAAGGCGTCTGGGCTGTATGCATGAGGTGACTCTAAAAGCACAACACCAAACAAAATTGTCGATAGGGATTGATACTGGGCACTTGCACCTGCTGTCCGGCATCTGACACAAGCGAGACAGCTTGTCGAAGTGCAGCAAACGTACCATACGGTTATGCTAGAAAAAGGTAAATAAACAACTTTGCACGAGGGCTCGTTATCCCGCTGGCATTACTATGGTTGCATTACCTACCCATCATTAAACTTGTTGAAATGTCAAGGATAGTTTTCGAACTGTTTGCATTAATCTGTCCATAACACTACTAGGCTTAATAGGATTCCGTAACTGAGTAATGCCATTGCTTATCCATAGAAAATCACCTGTGGCAAGGATATTGTTGGTCAGGGTTGCTGAGACCAGGTCGCTGAGACCATTACACTTCGTGTTGCAGATCATGTAGATGCACGTTTTAGGGAACAGCACCTTTACCACAACCACTTCCCATAAGCACAATGACGCAGAAAATTTCCACTGCATAATAATCCAACATTCATTACGTTCATATATTATCCATATCGAAATTCCCCAGCTGACAGATCGCTCGCAGTTTAACAACCGATAAATAACCTCCCAGGCACTTCCTATTCATTTCTTTTATCTTAGAATGATCCGGTTTTGTCATTAAGTACATTTTGAAGTCACGAATTGCACAACGTACGCATACGGGATAACCCCTTTGTTTAAACCAGTTACGGTTTAATGCCATTAACTCTACAGAACAAGAGCTCATTGCAAAGGACCAGGTGTTATCTTCTCGGGAGGAAACGACAAATTGCAATCAATGGCGATTGGTAAATTCCTAACAGTGCTCTCAAATTGGTTCTCATGTATTATCAGCCTCATCAATAACAAACTCACCACTGCGCCCCAATACAACCGCCACAGGTAACATCCGACTCTCCCAGAAGCCTTGTGCTGACCATGTTCAGCCAATAGCTCAGCAACTACATGCATAACACCGCGCACTGTGTGGAGACCTAGCAAAGTCGCGCAAGTTATTATTGGCTCTAGAGCGCTGTTTCTAGTCATTTTAAATCTACTATTAAAATACCACGACTGCATGAGGAAAAAAAAGGTTGTCTCGCCTTCGCTCGATTATTCTTCCTTAGCTAATGGTTATTATATAGTCTGGAGAGGATAATGCGGCACAAGATATTGGTAGGAACTTTCTAGAATATTGTAACCGTTTGAGATTGTGCTGGAGGATATTTGCTGCCATTCTTTGTGGTGGTATTGACGCATGAAACGGTGGTTTGATATCTAGGCTTCTGTGGATACAAGTGTATCAGTCTTGTTGATGTGGATTATTTCAATGTGAGCTTTGATTATGGAGTTAGGTATGACAGTGGTTACAAACGCATTCCTCAAACTGTTGAGACCTTTTGTGTATGGGAGTGAGCCCTGTAGGGTAATGTAAGAAAAATACATCACCGAGTGAATTGCGCTTTCACGCTGTTACGCAATTCCTAATCGTTTGCGCTGACTCCAAATATCGGGATCGACTACACTGGATGTTATATTTCTTTTGTTTTTGCGCTAATAGTCCGACACCTCTCGTCTATGCAGTCAGATGCTTTGAGTTGTGTAGTTTGCAGCCTCGCCGGTTGATAATTCGGGTCAATATTAAGCCAAACCGTAACGCGTTCTTCATTAGTCGGTCAATAAACATCTAGATGGAAGTGTGGCAAAATTCCGAGAAACTCAATTCCATACCTTCGTATGATGTCCTTTACGGCTCGAATCTGCGAGATTTGATATTATAAGCTAGCGGAAATCTGATCGGTGCGCTTACACGCCAGACATCAACTAGAGTGGCAAAGATCTACCTAGTGTGAACCACGGGATGAAAACGGGACGGTAATCCCGTCCAAAAACCGTCCGTGCAAGTGCCAAGACGGGATTTCTCGCGGTCCGGCGAAATCTCGGTATTCGGACGGGATTGTCTGTACCGCTCAAAAATCACAAAATCGGCCGCCGCTTAAGAACGGCTAATCCAAATCAAGATCTGATACGGACACACCTAGGTTTTTCGATACTTCACTCAAGTGTTTACACTATCTAGATTACGCTAGTTTGGGTATGATCAGAGCAAGATAAGCGAGAGCTTAGTCTCGATTGACTAGCTTGTTTATCCATATCAATACCAAACGGCAATTGACTCCATGCTCTCGACTGCGATTAACTCCAGTTTTAGACAGGTTTCACTCCCCGCTCAAAAAACACAAAGCTGGCCACCGCCCGATCACGAATGGCTAGACGGATTCACAATCAGCGAACACTAGTTGGAGCTGGTGTCAAGTGATCTTGGAACTATGGAATTGAGCGAAGCTGATACTCATGCCACGGCAATCAGTTCTGAAATTGCAAGGAAACGCCTCCGCAGCGTTAGTTTCTGGTAGTTCTTCAACGTGCACCACGGCAACAACGTGGGGTCGGTGCACTCTTAGCGAATGCTTAGTCTGCGCTAGCGAGTGCAGTGAAAGTTTACTTTCACATCAGCACCCACACAGTGGAAGTCACGAGAATAATGGGAGGGTTTTAAGACGAATGTAAAATGGCTGAGGATAGACGATCCTGAATTATTTGGACGGTCTCAAAACGGACAAAGTCGACCTAGATCTGGCCATATTCCGTCAGGGTCCTCGGAAAACTATTGAAAGCTAGAGCAATCTCAATTTTGCGGGGATCTCAGTGCACACTGTTGCTTGGAAACTAGAAATTAGAACCAATTTGTGGTGGTGGCATGACGAAGCGTTACGTTCGCTCCTTGTTTCAGCAACGGCCTCTCCCGTTTTGGGTCTTAGTGACGAATAGACATCATAGCCGAGCAATGGGTACTTGTTTTGTGCGATTGAAAGGTGAACACCGTGTAACTGTGCTTCTCTTGGTTTCGTAACGATATATTTTGCAACCGACAGATGGATCTCTGAAGATAGATGTGCTTCACAAGACAGCTGTTGTCCCGCTAACATAGTCAAGCTGAAGCTTCTCACACCATAAAGCCAAGGGATAGTACTCCAATCTCAGTGGGAAAACCAAAAGGATGCAGTTACCTCAGAGTTCCCAACCGTCCGTCCGAAATGTAGTCTTTCGGGGCCCAACATCGTCGTCCAGTCTAGGGCATGAGTATGGAGGGCTATTTCGTCCCGGGCAGAGATTTCCAGGACTAGGGCCCGGTACAGATGACAGTAGTCTTGACCAGAGTCGGATATAGTATATCCGGCTCAGGAATGAAAGTTCTACGACACCACATCCCGGAACAAATCATCAGCCGGGATAAACTTGTACCAAATCGGGTGGTCTCAAACTTCATTAAGTTGAATCCCAATTTCTGTAGAGGCCAATTAATGGACTGTAGGATCCGCAGTCCTGTAGTATTGTTCATGGAGTGCCCTCGTCTGTCCAGTCTTCAGATCTTGAGCCCCGAAAACTTTAGTCCGATCACGGACATGGCCTTGGATGGACGGGACGGACTATGCGGATGCATGCGTTACAATCATGCGGAGTCTTAGTACGGAAGATATTTCAGTGGGCCCTCCACCTAATTCAGTGAGGCAGACAAATTTGTAAATTCAAGCAACAGAAATTCAAAAGATAGCATGTAAGCAATAAAATGGGTAGTAACCAGTTACCCAATATGCGGCCAGGTCTCTATCCACTGAACTGTCTGAAACGAATCCCTCTGCAACTCACGTAACCCAACAAAAGACTCAACTAGTAGGAAAATCCTAGCTGCAAGCACGACAAACATCAAAATTCCGAAGAAAAATCCGCAAATGGTCAGGTAAAACGCCTGAATTCTGAAAACCTTGTCTTTATCCATTGGCAAACGATTCGCGTAGCTCAACATTAATACTCCTGTGGATAGTAGGCATACAATCAGGGATGTCTAGCTGCATATTAGTACCATGGTAGAATCGAAACACACCCGAGACGCTTGGGTTACTCACAGAAAATGCTATAATGAAAGAGCACGCTTGCCAGAGCCACTTTTCCGCTTCACTGGGGAAGCTGTAGTTCCACGTCGTAACATATATGGCCCCATAGACTATTCCGGCGCCACAGATAATCAAGCTTTCCATCCAGATATTTCTCTTAGCACTAATTAATCGACAATAAACTTTATCCAAGGCTAAGAAGTACCGCCAGACAAAGTAATCCTTCCCCTCACGTCTCATCAGCCCTAAGATATATTGTATGAGTGAATCATCACCATAAAGCTGTTTATAAACTAGTGTCCCGAGACTAGCATGGGGGGTGATATATTCACAGTATCGATTCCTGATGAAGATATCCTTCAAGGCGTCGGTATCAGAGAATTCCATGTCCCTGTCCATTGATTCATCGCCGAAGGGATTAATGGGGTTTAGCTGTTTATTCCATCCCTGAGCATCACAGATTGCATTGAATGAGTCATCGCTAAGTTCGATTTCAGTTGGGAGCTCGATATCATAAGGCTTATCCCACCACTGCACGTACAATTAGAGTCCGCAGTTATTCAATATCCCACCTAAGGAGTTTACCGTAATATATATTATGATCGCACATATGACATGCAAGACTGTATGAAGTTCCAACAGTGTCACATACAGTCCCGAAGCTGCCCGACTGACAACTTGGAGTATCATCCATCCAGCCTGGAAATAAACAAGGGTTTTGGCTAGCTTATCCGTCTTAGATTTGTCTTTAACCACTTCCGGTTTGACGATTGGAAGATCTCCCCGACGACACAGGAAAAGTACTCCGTGCGGGGTTAATGTGCTTGCCCTTTTTGGCCCGAACTCATTCCACTCATTACACTCATTCCTCGGACCGAACCTGAGCGATTCGTCACGTGACCTGGAACGAGTCGGGTCCATCTTGTACGTTACTTGAAACCCTCCCATAACAGCATAGTATGAGAGGCACAGATCCTCCCAAGGGTGCGGTTCACCGGAACCCTCGGCTGTTGTCAGGATTCCCTCAGCTTCGTCAAGCGTATCTCGCGAGCTCTGCATGTGGGGTTTTGACTTCTGGCAATTAATTTCTCCCAGTATTGCGTGGCGAAGAAGCATTGCCATCTTCCTCTCGAGTAAGGCAATAGCTATGGCAGCCTCGGGGAGAAAAAGTCCGAGGGCGCTCCATTTGATCTTTTTCACCCATCGTTGCCCACGCAAGTCCTCGAATTTTGCAACCAATCGTTGACGCCATCCGCTAGGAACAGGCTTTGTAGGCGATAAAACTATCGGCTCAATACTCAGGTAGGCAGTGGTCCCTATCATAAAGTGATAAGTCGGTTGAATGTTCAGCTGTAAGTAATCGCTAATGGTTCCACCCACAAATGCAGAAAAATGAGGTCAGAACACAGCGAAATATGATGCCGAAGGTCCCGCGGCCCTTAGGTTCTGCTACCCAGCCTCGCACTCTGTCCTGCGACCCGCTGTTTTGGTCACGCTGCACCACCGGTGCGGCATAGACTATTGCGGCCGCAGATAGGAATAGAACTACACATTGAATGTGCCTTGGCATCATCTATGTTGATCAGTCAAAGTAGCAAATGTCTAAGTTCTTAACTTACCTTACAGTAAAATACCAAACACTAAGCGGGATATAGTGAATAATGATAGCGTTTTTGCACTCGAGGTATTGTGCGGTTGAAGAGCGAAAGTAGATTGGGGGGCATTTGGGCGGTTTAAATGGTTATCTTGTGCCAAGAATAGGCAGCACCTTGTTATCTCGAAATGCTAACAGCCAGTGGTGTGCACTATCGAGATGATGGAAGTCGCTAGGTTCATATGCGCGATGAGATGCAGAGTTGAATGATTAGTTTCTTCCTAACGAACATGCTACTGATGTTAACCAATAAATAAGCCTAGTCTGTCATGCGGCATTTTTTCGCTGGCGGCTAAATTAAACCGGATCACCGGATCACTGGATGCGACCTTCAATTGGCTAGAACAACAAAAGTTGCTGTATGTGGGAAAACAGGAAAATTGAAATTACCATCACAAAATGTTAACATAATATACCGCCCCAAAGCGCTCGTTTTGGCCGTTTGCCACCTTCTACTCTGTTGGTGTGATACAAATTAGCAAGTGAGAATCTGTGACCTTAGTTGAGACGACCGCAACCGACCAGGTAGCCCATGCGGACGAAGTGGTTGCTTTCACTCTAGACTAAAAAGTTATCTCCTTTGTCTATTTTAGATTCATTGTGTTAATTACCAGATCACTTTTTTTCCCCATACAAATATAAAATCAAAGGCACCAGTTGTATGGTGAAAAGGACACCGGAAGATACTGAAACCAGTTTTCGTACCTTTAAGACAACAGGCATTTACAGAGCGCCTAGTGTTCGGAATGGCACGTGACGAGACGAGATCTAGGTAAAGCTTGAGATATCTCGTCTCGCACCCTTGTAATCTCATTGGCTCGGGACTTTGGTGTGGTCTCGCTCAAGCGCTCAAGCTCCAGTAGATATTTATAGTATATACTCTATATGCCATTTAAACTCCTCTG
>Ga0307512_10004736_pt1 | contig 14687 bp, 14 predicted proteins | sample 14_EM_MG_FD_200267 | JGI IMG/M metagenome (GOLD analysis project Ga0307512, IMG submission 200267) | Populus trichocarpa ectomycorrhiza microbial communities from riparian zone in the Pacific Northwest, United States - 14_EM | ecosystem: Host-associated > Plants > Roots > Unclassified | place... | reverse complement strand
TGCAGCCGCGCCCGGCGCTGGGCATCCAGTTCGTCGACATCCCCGAGTTCACCGACCTCGGCACCCAGGTCTCGCAGTACGTCAGTTCCGCGATCGCCGGCCAGATGAGCGTCGACGAGGCGCTCAAACGCGGCCAGCGCCTGGCCGACGACGTCGCCGAACGCTATCGATCCCGGCAGAACGGCTGAAGGGGGAAGCAACCATGACTTCCGTCGCCGAAAAGACCGATCAGGGTGCCGCCCCGGCACCGGCCGGAGCCTCCGGGGTCGCCCGCCGCGCGGCCGGCTGGGCCCGCCGCGCGCCGCTGCTGCCCGCGCTCGTCTTCATGATCATCGTGACCCAGCTGCCGTTCGTGGCGACCCTGGTCATCTCGTTCATGGACTGGAACGCCTACTACCCCGACGAGCGGGGATTCGCCGGGTTCGACAACTTCCGGCGGGTCTTCACCGACGTCAACATGCGCGACGCGGTGTGGACGACGATCCTGCTGACCGCGGGCGTCGTACTCATCAGCATCATCCTCGGCCTGGGCATCGCCCTGCTGCTGGACCGCAAGTTCCGCGGCCGCGGCGCGGTCCGGACGATGATGATCGCGCCGTTCCTGGTGGTGCCGGTCGCCGCGGCCCTGCTCTGGAAGCACGCCCTCTACAACCCCGAGTACGGCCTGTTCAACGGCGCGCTCACCTGGGTCTGGAAGCTGTTCGGCTCGGACAACCCGCCGCAGCCCGACTGGATCAGCAACATGCCGCTGTGGTCGGTCATCTTCGCGCTGGTCTGGCAGTGGACGCCGTTCATGATGCTGATCCTGCTCGCCGGCCTGCAGGGCCGCCCGCTGGATGTGGTCGAGGCGGCCCGGATCGACGGCGCCAGCGGCTGGCAGATCTTCCGCAGCATGACCCTCCCGCACCTGCGGCAGTATCTGGAGCTCGGCGCGCTGCTCGGCTCGATCTACATCGTGCAGAACTTCGACGCCGTCTTCACCATCACCTCGGGCGGCCTGGGCACGGCGAACCTGCCGTACACGATCTATCAGATCTTCTATCAGGCCCACGACTACGGCCGGGCCTCGGCCGCCGCGGTCGTCGTGGTGATCGGCACCATCATCATCGCCACGTTCGCGCTGCGTACGGTCTCGTCGCTGTTCAAGGAGGATTCGGGCCGATGACCACGACGACGGCGCCCGCCCCGGTGGCGGTGCAGAAGCGCAAAGACCGCTCCGGTCCGTGGCTGTCGCTGCTGGCCTGGGTGGTCGGCATCCTGTTCGTGCTGCCGGTGGTCTGGATGGTGCTGACCTCGTTGCACAGCGAGGCCGACGCCGCCACCAACCCGCCGGCCGTGTTCGCGCCGCTCAACCTCGAGGGCTACCGGGAGTTCTTCTCCGGCGGCGCCACCCCGTGGCCGCCGCTGCTGAACTCGCTCACTGCGAGCGTCGTCTCGACCGCGCTGGTGCTGCTGCTGTCCTTCCCGGCCGCGTACGCGCTCTCGATCAAGCCGGTCCGCAAGTGGACCGACGTCCTGTTCTTCTTCCTCTCCACCAAGATGCTGCCGGTCGTCGCCGGGCTGCTGCCGCTCTACCTGTTCGCCCAGCAGGCCGGCCTGCTCGACAACATCTGGCTGCTGATCGTCTTCTACACCTCGATGAACCTGCCGATCGCGGTCTGGATGATGCGCTCGTTCCTGTCCGAGGTCCCGGTCGAGATGCTCGAGGCCGCCTCGATGGACGGCGCCGGCCTGACCAAGACGCTGCGCTCGGTGATCGCGCCCGTGGTCATGCCCGGCATCGCCGCCACCGCGCTGATCTGCTTCATCTTCAGCTGGAACGAGCTGCTCTTCGCCCGGGTGCTGACGGCCACCGTGGCCGAGACCGCGCCGGTGTTCCTGACCAGCTTCGTCACCAGCCAGGGCCTGTTCCTGGCCCAGCTGTGCGCGGCCGCTTTCGTGGTTTCGCTGCCCGTTCTGGTGGCCGGTTTCGCGGCTCAGGACAAGCTTGTACAGGGTCTTTCGCTGGGCTCAGTCAAGTAAGCGCGCGCTCTGCTGCTACCGACGCCTGGTCCTACGGACGGCGCGGAGAATCCGGGCCCCGTTGGGGCCGGTAGTCGGGCTAGCATCGGCTCGGATTCTCGGGTTGACCAGGAGGAACGGCGATGAGCAGAATGACCGGCGTGCTGCTGCCCGGCGACAGCACGGTGCGGCACATCGAGCTGGACGTGCCGCAGCCCGGCCCGGGCCAGGTGCTGCTCGCCATGCGGGCGTCGTCGATCTGCGGCAGCGACATCCGGGCCATCTACCGCGAGCACCTCGGCCACGGTCCGGAGGCGTACCAGAACGTGGTGGCCGGGCACGAACCGGCCGGGCAGGTCGTCGCCGTCGGCCCGGACTGCCGGCGGCTCGTGGTGGGCGACCGGGTCGCGGTCTACCACATCGCCGGGTGCGGGGTCTGCGACGAGTGCCGCGGCGGCTACCTGATCGGCTGCACCTCACCGCACCGGGCCGCGTACGGCTGGCAGCGCGACGGCGGCCACGCCGAGTACCTGCTGGCCGAGGAGCGCACCTGCCTGCCGCTGCCGGACGAGCTCTCCTTCCTCGACGGCGCCCTGGTGTCCTGCGGGTTCGGCACCGCCTACGAGGCGCTGCTGCGGCTGGACGTCTCCGGCCGGGACACGCTGCTGGTCACCGGCCTCGGCCCGGTCGGCCTGGCGGCGGCGATGCTGGGCCGCGCGCTGGGCGCCGGGCCGATCATCGGCACCGACGTGGCGCCCGAGCGCCTCGCCATCGCCCGCGGGCTGGGCCTGGTCGACCACGGGATCCTCGCGGGTGACGAGGCGGCCGGGCAGATCGCCGAGATCACCGGCGGGGCCGGCTGCTCGGCGACCGTCGACTGCTCCGGCAACGCCGCCGCCCGGCTGCTCGCGCTGCGCAGCACCCGCACCTGGGGCCGGTGCGCGTTCGTGGGGGAGGGCGGCCAGCTGACCCTCGACGTGTCGCAGGAGCTGATCCACCGGCAGATCACCCTGCACGGCTCCTGGGTGACCTCGTTGCGGCACATGTCCGAATTGCTGGCCAACCTGGTCCGGTGGCGGCTGCGCCCCGACGTCACGGTCACGGACACCTTCGCGCTCGCCGACGCGGGTGCGGCGTACAAGCTGGCGGACGCGGGTACGGCCGGAAAAGTCGCGATTGTTTTTGACTAGGCCGGAACCGGCGGTGGCCGTGCCTCGTCGTACCGGGCATGACCAGACTCCGCGGCTCTTGGACGGCCGCCGTCGCCGTGACCTTGTTCCTGCTCGGCGCCTGTGCGCGAGCCGATGCCATCGGCGCGCCCAGCGAGTCCGGCTCGCCGGGCGCCTCGGAGAGCGGGGTGCCGGCCCCGGCCGACCAGCTCGTCCTGCGCGTCGCGCAGACCGGCGGCTTCATCGGGATGAACACGCTGCTGACCCGGCTGCCCGCGGTGAGCGTCTACGCCGACGGCCGGGTGATCACCCAGGGCCCGCAGATCGCCATCTATCCCGGGCCCGCCCTGCCCAACATCCAGGTCCAGCTGGCCTCTCCGGCCACCGTCGACGGACTGGTGGAGAAGGGCCGGCAGCTGGGCGCGGTGGGCGACCTCGGCCAGCCCAACATCGCCGACGCCACCACGACCGAGATCACCGTCGGCGGCCGGACCATCGCGGCGTACGCGCTGAACGAGGCCCAGTCGAACGACCCGTCGCTGACCGCCGCCCAGCGGGCCGCCCGCGCCAAGGTCGCCGCCTTCGTCGACCTGCTGACCGGGCTGCCGGCGGCGCAGGGCATGCCCGCGGCGCAGCCGTATCAGCCGACCGCCGTCGCCGTGCTGGCCCAACCCTGGGTGAAGCCCGCGGACGACCAGACCAGCGCGCCCGCCGCCACGCCGTGGCCGGGGCCCGCGCTGCCGGGTGAATATGTGCGGCCGGGGGTTAAGCTGGGCTGCCTGGCCGTCACCGGCGATCAGGCGGGTAAGGTTCTCGCGGCCGCTCAGGACGCCAACCAGATCACGCCGTGGACCTCCGGGTCCGCGACCTGGAGCGTCACCTTCCGGCCGCTGCTACCCGACGAGACCGGCTGCGCCGACCTTCAGGGCAAGCGTTGATTCCGATCGGTGACCCGATCGACCCGGCGGAGCTCTGCCGCCGGGGGGACGGCGACCGGGTCGCCGACCCGGCCGGGCCGGAGCAGGCGCTGCCTGCCCCGGCCCGGCCGGCCTGCCGGCCCACGCTCACCGCACGCCGAGAAGGTCCACCACGAAGATGAGCGTCTCGTTCGGCTTGATCACACCGCCGGCGCCCCGCTGGCCGTAGCCGAGGTGCGGGGGGATGGTCAGCTTGCGGCGGCCGCCGACCTTCATGCCGACCACCCCCTGGTCCCAGCCGGCGATGACCTGGCCCCCGCCGAGCGGGAAGTCGAACGCGTCGCCCCGGTTGTACGACGCGTCGAACTCCTTGCCGGACGAGTGGGCCACGCCCACGTAGTGCACGCTGACCGACTGGCCCGGCCTGGCCTCCGGGCCGTCGCCGACGACCAGGTCCTCGACCTGCAGCTCGGCGGGCGGCTCACCCTCGATGGGGCCGACGTCGGGCTTGTCCATGATTCCTCCTGAGTTCGGCTTGCCCGGTCATGCAATCACAGCGCGTTGCCCGTTGGGGCAGCGCCACCCATCGGGTGAACGACTCAGGGCCGATCTCCGTAGTCTTCGCCGAGGGGTCCCTTGCGGCCCTGCGCAGCCGTGCCCGCTGGCCGAGGAGATCAGATGACCGTCGTCCGCCGTACCGCAGCCGTGGTCGCCGCCGCCGGCTTCGCCGCCGTCTGCGGGTTGTTACCCGCCCTACCGGCGCTCGCGCACGGCGCGCCCGTGCAGCCGGTGAGCCGCACCGCCGCGTGCGCCGCCGGGGGAGAGGACGCCGGGACGGCCGCGTGCAAGGCGGCGCTGGCCGCGAACGGACAGGCCTTGGGCGCCTTCGACAACCTGCGGGTGCCCGGCGTGAACGGCCGGGACAAGCAGGTGATCCCGGACGGCAAGCTGTGCAGCGGCGGCCTGAGCGGGTACAAGGGCCTCGACCTGGCCCGTTCCGACTGGCCGGCCACCCAGATGACCGCGGGCAGCACCCTGAACATCAAGTACCGCACCACCATCCCGCACGCCGGCCTCTTCCGGGTGTACCTGACCAAGCAGGGCTACAACCCGAAGCAGCCGCTCGGCTGGGACGACCTGAGCACCAAGCCGATCTTCACCGCCACGGACCCGCCCGTACGCGACGGGGCCTACCGGTTCGGCGGCAAGCTGCCCGCCGACCGGTCCGGCCGGCACGTGCTCTTCACGGTCTGGCAGACCACCAGCACGCCCGACACCTACTACTCCTGCTCGGATCTCGTGCTGACCGCCGCCAAGCCGGCCGCCGCGGCGAGCAGCACGGCGAAGGTGACCACCAAGTCAGCGCCGCAGTCCAGCCGCTCGCCCGAGCCCGGCGCCGTGGCTGTGCCCGACGATCCGGCGCAGTCGGCCGCCGTGGCCGCGGGCGCGCAGGAGCGCGAGTCGTGGCTTCTCCCGGCCTCGGACAGCCAGGACCGGGTCGATCTCGGCCGGCAGATCACCCTGGCCGCGCTGATCGTGATAGTCGGCGTGACCGCCGGCGCGGGCTTCCTGCGACTGCGTGCGGCTCGTCGCACTCAGCAAGGACACAGGTATCCAGAAAACCGTTGAACCGCTCGGGTTCGGACTTCGTACTGATGGGCGTCGACGATATCTAGAGCGCCACATCCCTTGACGAAAGGCCGAGCATGAGTCGTGTCCACTACGGCACCAGGGCGGTCAGCCGCTTTTCGCGCCGTCGGGTCCTCACCATTGCCGGAGCTGTTGGCGTCGGCGCCGCGACCGCTGGTGTCGCCGGCCTGAGCCTCGCGGGCGAGACCTCGTCCAGCAACGATTCCGCGCCGCTGGTGATCTCCCTGCGGGACGCGAAGAAGGGCACGTTCGACGTGTTCTCGGGCGAGTCGAAGGTCACCCTGACCGACAAGAAGCTCGCTGCCAGGCTGCTCAAGGCCGTCAAACGCGCCTGATCGGTCCTGCCCTCCCCCGCTCGTATTCCCCCTTCTAGCCCCCCGAAGGACCTTAGGCTCATGTCTTCGCATCGTGAGGCACCGGAGATCAGCAAGGACCCGGTTGCCGACAGCTCCGACCTGTACGCGTTCGTCAGCCCTGACGACCCGGACACGGTTACGATCATCGCCAACTACGTGCCATTGCAGCTGCCCGCGAGCGGCCCGAACTTCTTCGAGTTCGGCGACGACGTGCTATACGAGATTCACGTCGACTCCAATGGCGATGGCCGGCCGGATCTGACCTACCAATTCAGGTTCCGCACCGAGCTGCGCAACAACCGGACGTTCCTTTACAACACCGGCCAGATTAAATCTCTGGACGACAAGAACTGGAACCGCCGGCAGTTCTTCTCGGTGACGAAGGTGGACAAGCACGGCAAGCACACGGTCCTGCACTCGAAGCTGCCCTGCCCGCCGTGCAACGTGGGCAAGATCTCCATCCCGGACTACGAGAAGCTCGCCGAGGACGCGGTGCACAAGCTGAAGACCGGTGAGAAGGTCTTCGCCGGGCAGCGTGCCGACGCGTTCTTCGTCGACCTGGGCGCGATCTTCGACCTGGGCACGCTGCGTCCGTTCCAGGACAAGCACCTGATCGGCAAGACCCTGTTCAAGGGTCCGGGCAAGGCGGTCAACGCCACCGACCAGCTGAACGTGCACAGCATCGCCATCCAGCTGCCGCTGTCGGCGGTCCGCAAGGACGGCAAGAAGAGCGTCCGCGGACGCGACCCGGGCGCGGTCATCGGCGTGTGGACCACCGCCAGCCGGCGCCAGGTCGAGGTCCGCCAGGGCGACAAGAAGAACGCGGACGTCGAAGTCGGCCCGCAGGTCCAGGTCTCGCGCCTGGGTAACCCGCTGTTCAACGAGGTCATCGTGCCGATGGCGCAGAAGGACCTGTGGAACAGCCTGCCGCCGACCGAGGACAAGCGGTTCGCCGAGTTCGTCGAGCAGCCCGAACTGGCCGCCCTGCTCCCGGTGCTGTACCCCGGCCTGTTCGACAACCTGGCCAAGCTGAACAAGGCCAAGACGCCGCGCGCCGACCTGCTGGCGATCCTGCTCACCGGCATCCCGGACGGGATCATCGACAACTTCCAGAACTTCACCGGCGAGACCCAGGCCGACATGCTCCGGCTGAACACGGTCGTCCCGCCCAGCAAGGAGCCGAACGCGTTCGGCATCCTCGGCGGCGACCTGGCCGGCTTCCCGAACGGCCGGCGCATCGAGGACGACGTGGTGTCGATCTCGCTGCGGGCCATCGCGGGCGTGACCGTGCCGCTGGTCGACGAGAAGTTCAAGCCCGACGCCGCCGCGGCACTGGTCGAGCAGGGGCTGAGCGCCAAGAACCTGACTTCCAAGCCGCTCAAGAAGTTCCCGTTCCTGGGTACGCCCTTCGACGGCTTCGACAACCCGTCATGAGCGCTGGGGTCCACCACCACCACACGCTTGCCCCGTCCGGGCAGGGGACCGTGGTGCTCAACATCGGGGCCGGGATCGGGGCGCTGGTCATCCACACCCCGGGCCGGCTGCACGGCCACGAGATCGAGGTCAGCCCGGTCGAGGACGGGGCGCGGCGTACGCATGCCGCGGTCCGCGCCCGGTACGTCCGCGACGGTGTGCTGTTCAGCGTGGTCATCGACAGCCTGCCGGCCGGTCGCTACACGATCTGGCAGGACGAGACGACCGCACTCTCCGAGGTGGAGGTCGAGAGCGGGTCGGTGACCGAATTCGACTGGCCCGGACTGGGTACTTCCGGCACCCCGTAGGAGGAAACAGTCTGGACTATTGTCGACAGATGAACTCGGCTGGGGCTGATCGCGGTGCCGGGGCGTCGGACTTGGACGTCCCCATCCGCGTGGCCCTCAAGACCGCCGACGTCGACGAGGCCCGGGCGTTCTGCCGGCAGATGTTCTACGGTCCGCTGCACGTGCGGCCCGAGGGTGACGGCGCGGGTTTCGCGTTCCACGGCGACGTGGTCCAACTCGGGCCGGTCACCGTCGGCGAGATCAGCTACGGCACCGACATGCGGCTGCAGACCACCGATCTGGAGACGGCGTACCACGTGCTCGCCCCGCTGACCGGGACGGTTCTGTCCCGGCACCGGGGCGCCGTCGTGTCCGCCGATCCGAGCCTGGCCGCGGTGTTCCTGCCGGTCGGCGACATCGAGCTGCGCTGGTCGGGGGACTGCCGGCTGCTCAGCGTCAAGGTCGAGCGCAGCGTGCTGGAACGCGAGCTGGACGCGACCCTGGACCGGCAGCTGGTCTCCCCGCTGCCGCTGGGCGCGAGCTTCGCGATCGGCGACGGCCCCGGGCGCACCTGGGCCGCGCTGGTCCGGCTCCTGCACGACGAGCAGAGCGGCACGCACGGGCTGCTGGACCGGCCACAGATGGCCCGCCGCTGGCGTGATCTGCTGGTCAGCGGGCTCGCGCTGACGGTGGAGCACCCGTATTCGGCGGATCCGACCACCAGCCGGCCGCGCACGGTCAAGCGTGCCCTGGACGCGATGCACGCCGAGCCGGGCCGGGCGTTCACCGCCGCCGAACTGGCCGGCATCGCCGGGGTGGGCATCCGGGTGCTGCAGGAGTCGTTCCGCCGGCACGTCGGGATGCCGCCGCTGACCTACCTGCGCCGGCTGCGGCTGGACGGGGTGCACGCCGAGCTGACCCGCAGCGACCCGCGGCAGGTCAGCGTCAGCGAGGTGGCGTACCGGTGGGGCTTCACCCACCTGGGCCGGTTCGCCGGCGTCTACCGGGCCCGCTTCGGCTTCTCGCCGTCCCAGACGCTGCGCGACCGCGGCTGACCGGATCGCCGTGCGGGCTCAGAGCTCGACGCGTTGGCCTTTTCCGATCACTACGATGCCGGCGTCGGAGACCGTGTAGAGCTTGCGGTCGCGGTCGAGATCCACGCCGATCTGGGCGCCCTCGGGGATGATCACGTTCTTGTCGATGATCGCGTTGCGGACCACCGCGCGGCGGCCGACCTGCACGCCCTCCATCAGCACCGAGCCGTCGACGTGCGCCCACGAGTTGACCCGCACGTTCGGCGAGACGATCGAACGCTCCACGAGTGAGCCCGAGACGACCACCCCGGGGGAGATCATCGAGCCGACGGCGCGGCCCTGCCGGTCGTCGTAGCCGTGCACGAACTTGGCCGGCGGCCACGACCCGTAGTTCGTGAAGATCGGCCACTCCATGTTGTAGAGGTTGAACACCGGCAGCGTGGCGATCAGGTCCATATGCGCCTCGTAGAACGAGTCCAGCGTCCCCACGTCGCGCCAGTAGCCGAGGTCGCGCTCGGTGCTGCCGGGCACGTCGTTGTCGCGGAAGTCGTAGACGTTCGCCTCGCCGCGCTCCACCAGCATCGGGATGATGTTGCCGCCCATGTCGTGCTTGCTGTCCGGATCCTGGGCGTCGTTGGTGACCGCCTCGCACAGCGCCCGGGTGGTGAAGACGTAGTTGCCCATCGAGGCGTAGATCTCGTCCGGGGCGTCGGGCAGCCCGTCCACATCCTTGGGCTTCTCCCGGAACGCCCGGATCCGCTTGCCGTCCTCGCCGACGTCGATCACGCCGAACTGGTCGGACATCGACTTGGGCTGCCGGATGCCGGCCACCGTGACCGACGCGCCCGAGGCGATGTGGTCGTTGACCATCTGCTTCGGGTCCATCCGGTAGATGTGGTCGGCGCCGAAGACGATGACGTAGTCCGGGCTCTCGTCGTTGATCAGGTTGAGGCTCTGGTAGATCGCGTCCGCCGAGCCGGCGAACCAGCGCGGGCCGAGCCGCTGCTGGGCCGGCACCGGGGTCACGTAGTTGCCGAGCAGGGTGGACATCCGCCAGGTCTTGGTGATGTGCCGGTCGAGCGAATGCGACTTGTACTGGGTCAGCACCACTATCTTCAGATACCCGCCGTTGGCGAGGTTGGAGAGGACAAAGTCGATCATGCGGTAGATACCGCCGAACGGGACGCCGGGCTTGGCCCTGTCCGCGGTGAGCGGCATCAGGCGCTTGCCTTCGCCACCGGCCAGAACGATCGCGAGCACCTTCACTGCCATGCCGGAGACGCTAACTTTCCGCGTGCCCGAGCGCCAGCCGAAGCGACTATTCTCCGTGACGTGACCGACTTTCGCACGAAGCCTCTGCGCGTGGACCTGCTCACCCGCGAGTACCCCCCGGAGGTTTACGGCGGGGCCGGCGTGCATCTGGAGTATCTGGCCCGGGATCTGCGCCCGCTGGCCGACGTGCGGGTGCACTGCTTCGGCGGCAAGCGCGACGAGCCGGGCGTCACGGCGTATCCGGAGCCCGTGGCTCTGGAAGGGGCCAACGCCGCGCTGCGCACGATGGGCGTCGACCTGGAGATGGCGGCCGGTTGCGCGGGCACCGACATCGTGCACAGCCACACCTGGTACGCGAACTTCGCCGGCCACACCGCCAAGCTGCTGCACGGCGTGCCGCACGTGGTCACCACGCACAGCCTCGAGCCGCTGCGGCCGTGGAAGGCCGAGCAGTTGGGTGGCGGCTACGCGCTCTCCTCGTTCTGCGAGCGGACCGCGATCGAGGGCGCCGACGCGATCATCGCCGTCTCGGGCGGCATGAAGCGCGACGTGCTGACGGCGTATCCGGAGGTCGACCCCGCCAAGATCAAGGTCGTCTACAACGGCATCGACACGGTGCAGTACCAGCCGGACCGCGACACCGACGTGATCGAGCGGCTCGGCATCGACCTGAGCCGGCCGAGCGTCGTCTTCGTCGGCCGGATCACCCGGCAGAAGGGCCTGCCCTACCTCCTGCGGGCCTGCCACGACCTGCCGCCGCAGGCGCAGATCGTGCTGCTGGCCGGCGCCCCGGACACCCCGGCGATCGCCGCGGAGGTCGAGGGCCTGGCCATTCAGCTGCGCGGCGCCCGCGACCCGGAGGGCGTGATCTGGGTGCAGGAGATGCTGCCCAAGCACGAGGTGGTGCAGGTGCTCACGCACGCGACGGTGTTCGTCTGCCCGTCCATCTACGAGCCGATGGGCATCGTCAACCTGGAGGCGATGGCCTGCGAGACGGCCGTCGTCGCGACCGCCACCGGCGGCATTCCCGAGGTCGTCGCGGACGGCGAGACCGGCGTGCTGGTGCCGATCGAGCAGGCCGCCGACGGGACCGGCACCCCGGTCGACCCGGACCGGTTCGTCAACGACCTGGCCGCCGCGCTGGCCGCGCTGATCGAGGACCCGGCCCGGGCCGCGCAGATGGGCCTGGCCGGTCGCCGCCGGGCCGTCGAGCACTTCAGCTGGTCCCGGATCGCCGAGGACACCCTGACGGTCTACCGCTCGGTTCTGTAGCGGGTCAGTTCTCTAGCGGATCAGTTCTCTGGCGGGTGCGCTGCAGGATGGCCCGGGCCACCGCCCGGCCGCTCAGCCACGCCGTCTGCACCCGGGGCCGGCCGAAGGCGTCCCCGGCCAGATAGACGTTGCCCTCCTGGGCGAAGAGGCCGGTGCGGGGCTCGGGCTGCGCCCAGGTCCAGCGGTGGACGTACACGTGCGGCTTGTCGTTGATCCGCAGCAGCTCGGCCACGGCGGTCGCCAGGTCGTCGGCCGCCCCCGCCGGGTCGGCCAGGTGCGGCTGGGCGAAGGCGCCGGTCGAGTGGGCGACCAGGACCGGTGCGCGGTCGCCCCGCCGGTCGCCGTCGTCGCAGAGCGTGGCCAGCACGGGATGGTCGTTCACGAACGCGCCGTGGAAGTCGGCCCAGACCCGCTCCGGATAGGTCAGCACGGCCGCCAGCGCCGGCGACCAGCGCTGCTCGCGGGCGGCCGCCAGCGCGGTCAGCAGCCGGGCCTCCGGGCCGGGCATGGCCAGCACGATCGGGTCGGACTGGGCGGGCAGCGAGGTGATCTCGTGGTCCAGGGTCAGGTCCAGCCCGCGGGCCAGGTCCTCGGCGAGGCTGCGCAGCCCGCCGGGCGCCGACCAGCGCATCGGGCCGGTCGTCGGGTGCGGCGTGGCGCCCACGCCGTCGAAGGCCAGCAGCGTGTCCGTCCAGGGCCGGGCCAGGCCGGCGATCCGCCAGCCGTCCAGCCGGCCGCGGAACGACGGATCGTCGGCCGTGAGGTAGGCGGCGCCGATGTCCGCGTACCGGCCGTCGAGGCGTTTGCTGGCCAGCCGGCCGCCGACCACCCGGCCGCGCTCGACGACCCGGGCCGGGATGCCGGCGTCGACCAGCTCACGGGCGCAGGCCAGCCCGGCGATTCCAGCTCCCACAACTAGCACATTCACAAGTCGGACTCTACGGGCGACAAGGCCAACCGGGGCGTCAGGCACACTGGGCGGCATGCGTCGTCCCCCCGCCCGGCTCCTCGCGATCGGCACCGCGGCCGTCATCGCCGTCACCGCGATCGGCGGCGGGCTGCTGCGGGCGGCCCTCTACGAGCCGCCGGCGGCCGCTCCGGTCGGGGCCGCCGCCGGGTTCACCACCGAGGCGGTGCTCGGGCGCTGCGGCGACGTTCCGGTGGCCGCGACCCGCGAGCTGCGCGGGATGTGGCTGACGACGGTCAACAACATCGACTTCCCGAGCCGGCCCGGGTTGTCCGAGGCGAAGGTCAAGGCCGAGTACCTGGGCTGGCTCGATGTGGCCACGGCGCAGAACCACAACGCGATCTTCGTGCACGTGCGGCCCAGCGGGGACGCGTTCTGGCCGTCGGCGTACGCGCCCTGGTCGGAGTTCCTCACCGGCAAGCGGGACGGCAAGTCACCCGGCTGGGATCCGATGGCGTTCATGGTCGACGAGGCGCACAAGCGCAACCTGGCCTTCCACGCCTGGTTCAACCCGTACCGGGGGACCCAGCCGGCGCCGTTCGGGCCGGGTGCCGACTTCGCCAAGCTCGCCCCGAACCACCCGCTGCTCAAGCACCGGGACTGGGCGATCGCCTACCCGAAGGGCAAGACCGCCCGGCTGTACTTCGATCCGGGCATCCCGGCGGCCCGCGCGTACGTCGAGGACTCGATGCTGGAGGCGGTCACCAAGTACGACATCGACGGCGTGCACTTCGACGACTTCTTCTATCCGTATCCGCAGGCCGGGCAGGACTTCCCGGACGACGCCAGCTTCGCCGAGCGGGCCGACAAAGCGCAGAGCCGCGCCAACTGGCGCCGGGCCAACGTCGACACCCTGGTCCGCGAGATGAGCGAACGGATCAAGGCGGCCAAGCCCTGGGTCCAGTTCGGGATCAGCCCGTTCGGGATCTGGCGCAACGCGCGCACCGACCGGACCGGCTCGGACAGCAAGGGCCTGGAGAGCTACGACGCCATCTACGCCGACACCCGCAAGTGGGTCCGGCAGCAGTGGCTCGACTACATCGTGCCGCAGCTCTACTGGGCGATCGGCTTCGACAAGGCCGACTACGCCAAGCTGCTGCCGTGGTGGTCGAAGCTGGTCCAGGGCACCCGGGTGCGGCTCTACATCGGCCAGGGCGACTACCGGGTCGGGGAGAAGGGGGCGTGGAGCGATCCGGGCCTGCTCGACCGGCAGCTCACCCTCAACGACAAGTACGCCGTCAGCGGCAGCGTCCACTTCAGCGCCAAGCAGATCAAGGCGGACCGGCTCGGCGCGGTCACCCGTTACCGCGACCACCACTACGCCGCCCCGGCCCTGCCGCCGGAAATGAAGCAGCTGCCCGCGGCCCCGCCCGAGCAGCCCCGGATCGTGGCCGAGCGGCCGGACGGGTCCCTGGACTGGCGCCCGGGCCCGGGAACCGCCCCGGTGAGCTGGGCGCTGTTCCGGGTCGACGGCGCCGCCGCCAAACTGGTCGCCACCGGCCGGGTCGGAACGAACGCGACCGTCCCCGCGGGGACCGGGAAAGCGACCACCTACTGCCTGGCCGGGGTGGACCGATCGGGCAATGTGGGACCGCCGAGCCAGCCGTACGTGCTCAGCCAGTGACCTTGCCGTCGGCGACCTCGAGGTGCCGGGTCGTCTCGACCGCCTCGAGCATCCGCCGGTCGTGGGTGACCAGCAGCAGCGTCCCGGGGTAACCGGCCAGGGCCGACTCCAGCTGCTCGATCGCCGGCAGGTCCAGGTGGTTGGTCGGCTCGTCCAGGACCAGCAGGTTGACCCCGCGCGCCTGCAGCAGGGCCAGGGCGGCCCGGGTCCGTTCGCCGGGCGACAGCGTGCCGGCCGGCCGCAGCACGTGCGCGGCCCGCAGCCCGAACTTCGCCAGCAGGGTCCGCACGTCCGCGTCGCTCTGCTCGGGCACCGCCGCGCCGAACGCGGTCATCAGCGGCTCGTCGCCGAGGAACAGCCCGCGCGCCTGGTCCACCTCGCCGACCACCACGCCGGAGCCCAGCCGGGCGGTGCCCTCGGCCAGGGTGAGCCGGCCGAGCAGGGCGGCCAGCAGGGTGGACTTGCCGGAGCCGTTCGCGCCGGTGATCGCCACCCGGTCGGCCCAGTCGATCTGCAGCGTCACCGGGCCGAGGGTGAAATCGCCGCGGCGCACCACCGCGTCCCGCAGGCTCGCCACGACCGCACCGGCGCGCGGGGCGGCGGCGATCTCCATCCGCAGCTCCCACTCCTTGCGGGGCTCCTCCACCACGTCGAGCCGCTCGATC
>Ga0307512_10004735_pt1 | contig 14688 bp, 17 predicted proteins | sample 14_EM_MG_FD_200267 | JGI IMG/M metagenome (GOLD analysis project Ga0307512, IMG submission 200267) | Populus trichocarpa ectomycorrhiza microbial communities from riparian zone in the Pacific Northwest, United States - 14_EM | ecosystem: Host-associated > Plants > Roots > Unclassified | place... | reverse complement strand
GACAAGCGTGACAACAATAGACTTTAAGTTTTTCACACTGGTCATCAGTTGTGATAATGTGTGGATGGACTTTAAATCTATGCACAGTTTTTGTGGAGGGACAATACTCAGTCAAACCTTATTGTTTTTTCAGTTTAGCCAAACTTAAAGTATTTTCACAGTTCTTGTCACAGAAAAAAATTTAGAATAAACATAAAGTTTATGCAGAAGAATTTCAAAAAATATATTCTGAAAAATTTATGAGTTTATGTAACAGTTTATTCAGTGCAAAAACCAAGGCATGTTGACAGTGAGATGACATGAGGGGTCATACTGTTGGTAAGCAGTCAGGTGATGGGAAAGGATTGGTAAGCATAGAAAATGAAAAAATTGGATCATAACAGCTCACCAAAGTTCAGGTTCAGACCAAAGTTCAGAACTGAACAGCAGCAACACTACTCATGCATTAAAGGTCTTGGACCTTAACTTAACAGTGTCAACCACTAGTTTTGTAAGTAATAATGATGGATGGTGATCAAGCATACCAACTTCACTTTCATTTTCCTAATAATATGCTTATTAGGTTATTACCTAGGTCATAGATGGAACAATAAGAGTGGCATATGCAGTGCAAGTTGATGAAACAGTGCTAATTATAAGTTGAGAATCAGAGCAATGCACATACAATAGTGGCCGAGTATACTACAGTCTGTTATCGTGCCTTAGTCATTTGACTCCCTAGCCCCTGGGCAAAGCGTGCTCCTCGTCCACTCCTTGCACCTAAGCAGTGCATGTAAATCTACGAGCAACAGCGATGGGAGAGAAAGGAAGTGCAACTTACCTCGCGCACTTACGCCACCTCTCCGCTCCCCTCGCCCTCTCCGCTCCTGGGCTTGTTCACCCCGTTTATCACCCTTTAGTCCATCTGCCCGATCACCCCAGGCAGTTGCCCCACCAAGACGAATGTCAAGTGCCTTCTCGTTTTGTTCGACCATTGCCCCAACCTTCTCTGCCAGAATCTGCGCGAGTTGCTGTGGTCTTGTCAGCTCGACGCGATGGAATATGACGACGCCAGCGGATTGATCCAGCGATGCAGGGAGTTCTTCCGTCCAAATCATTCGTGACACGATGGAGTTTACCGCCTGACGATCCAATGAGAAAGTGCGCTCAAGGAACCCCAATGACAGAGTTTTGTAATGTGGTGCAAACGTGAATAAATAAGTGCGCAGGCCCTCTTCTTGGATACGCCTAAGGAAAACACACACGATGTCAACACAAGATGAAAATACGGTGCCATTTCGCTTACTTAGCAAGCATTTCTTTAACCGATATAGCCTCGGGCATGAGACTCCAGATCTTGATGTCCTGGATCAAGTCACGGCATTGTTCCCACTGGCCGTGTTGTAGCGCCTTACTTGCTTGCATTATGTGATCCCGCGTACTTTCAGGCGGTCCCGTGAAGACCTGACGGTCTGCAAAGTCCAGCAGGCGACGGAAAGGCTTCGAGATGGCCTTGCGCTTCTGTTCCTCCAAATCAATACTCGCAAGCATGGGAATTTCCACGAGCATGCTAGACACGAGGAACGCAGCCTCGAGCAACTCCGTGTTAATATGCATGTGGAACGGCAATTGGCGTTGCTTCTCAGCTTTCTCTTGTTCCGGAGTTAGCGTCTGGAATCGCGGTTGGTGCACACCTTGCGCAAGAAGCTCCTTCACCCTTTGAGTGGCAAATATGTCCTGCAACGTCGATTGAGCCTCCTTGATGAGTCCGGATCGGAACGCGCAAAGACCGAGCTGCACAACGGCGCGATTATATAAAATCTGTGTGCCAACATCCATGGAATAAACAGCCTCCTGAAGGTGGGACATGAGCAACATGTCGCGTGCAGTATAGAAGTCGTTGTGTAAGGCATGGTGGTAAATGTGGCTGAGCATTGCCCGCGTACGCAGGACTGAGTTCCCGGACTTGTAGAGGTGAACGCACAGAGCATGGATGAGCACAGATGGGGATGCCTGGGAAGCTAGGGAAAGAGAAATGGGTACATCCGCTGCTGCGACGGCCGATTCAAGCGCGGCGAGGACAACGTCGGGCTGTTAAACGATGGATACGTAAGTGCACCCCCGAGGAAACATTAGGCAGTGATGTACCTTGGAATAGATGTGTTCCAAACGTCGCGTTACGACACGGGCAAGGGGTTCGGGAAGCTGCTTCTTCTCATAAAGAGCCTCCGCACGGCAGATGGTGCAGTAGAGACTCTTTTCATCCTTCAACCGATCCATGTATTCGGTTCCGTGAGGATCCAGGTTCTGAAGACTGCGGGTAAACTCGTCGTCTAATCGGTCGACAAAACTGATAATGCTGCCGCGGATGCGGACAACACCACCCTTTTCACCCTCAGGAGTACGCTCTAGGAGATCATCGTAATCATCAGTGATCTCCTGAACTGAGTATCTGTCATTGTCGGTGAGGCTGCCGATGAGACTGTCAATCTCGCGTTGCGCAGATAACCACATCTCAATTGGCATGTAAGAGGCGATGGAAGCATTGTAGTCAAAACGGGACGAGACCAAGGCCAGCAGAACACGTATCCGTTGATACGGTGTGACAGCGACGTCAAGTAGTCGCTCCAGAATACGAATTTGATCCGCGCGATCAGTGTTCTACGAGATCTTAATACGCTGAGCAAACGGGTGACAACATGGCGCTCACCTTTTTGCCACGGGCTTCCTGGATGGCCTGGAGAGTCTTATAAATGCCCTCGGCTGTGTATTGAGTGGCCTTCCCGCCCTTTCCAACCTGCGTGAAGTCTTCGGTGTCCTCGCCCTCAGCAGCGGCAGGCCTTCTAACTACTTCCGGCCTTGCTGGGGCTTGCGGGGCTGCAAGGGCCGCGAATTCCTGTTCAAATGCCTCTGGATCCTATTAAGGAGTAAGCAATTAGCAACGTGAGAAGCTTTCAAAGGATATTTACATCGTTGTATTGTTTGATTTCTTTCTCGTACTCCTTGACCGTCTTTCGAACCTTTTGCTTCATGGCAGTCAGGGCGCGAGCATTACTGGCATTCATCTTTTTTTTGGCTTCTTTTTCTTTAGCTAGGGCCGCATTTAAGGCCCCTTCGAGCGAGATAAGCGTCCGAATGTAAAAGGGAGGGACCGGCTCAGCGACATTCTGCTGACGCAGCACCATGCGGGCCAGCTTGTCATATTCTAATGGTAGAACACACGCATGTAAGTGGGGGCACTACACGTAGGCACATGGAATGGTTACACACCACTGGAAATAGCTATCCAGTCATTGATTTTAAGGGCATTGTCCATGGTCCTCCCTGTCGCTTCCATCTCTTCGAGGCGCTTGTCACGCGCGCTCTTAACCACTCTCTTGACCTCTTCATCGCTCTCCTCTTCATCTGAATCACGGAGAAAACGAGATTTTGGTTTTGCATCTTTTTGAGCGTCATCCGATTCGTCTTCGTCCTCTAACTCTGATTCGGAGGAATCAGAGGAGGAATCAGAGGCATTGGTTGTGCGTAGGAAACGAGACATTGCTGGTTTTGCGGGTGCGGCAGGCTTGGCTGGGGATGCATCCTCATCGGAGCTCAGGAGAGATTCCTCTGAGTCGGATGATTCGGAATCTGAATCGACTGCTTGTCTGAAGAATCGCGACATTATGGTATGTATGAGAGAGCAGAGTGATGATTGTATTCAAAACTTTTGGGTTTCGGAGAATCCCGGCTGTGCTAGTCATTGTCATTGTTTGACTCACACTCGCATTCTCTCGCTCGCTCGACACGTCCGGACCCGCGCCACGCCGCGACGAGCATAGGATGCCCCGCCTCAGCCCCCATCTTTTGAAACTGTTCCAGCAATCCGCAAGTCCTTTGATGCGCGTCCCTGCGCCAAACATCGGCGTTGTAACCTCTCGACCGATATTTCCTCAGTCTTCCTGGAGGCCGGCATCGACGTTCCTTACCCTTCTGCCCTTCCCTCGCCCAACGCTACTTCGTCCTCTACCCTCCCTTTCCTTTTCCCCTTCCTTGACCTCCACGTTTTCCCCAATAGTGGTGCATGCCCGACACCGGTCGCGTGGAACCGAGTACCAGCCGTCCCAACGGAAGCGCAAGCGAAAGCATGGCTTCCTCGCTCGCAAGCGCACTGTCGGTGGCCGCAAAATTCTTGAGCGCCGCAGGGCAAAGGGGCGGATTCATCTGACACACTAGAAAGTTGTCATTTCTTTCTCATTTTGAAGTCTCCCTAATTTGGTGTTTCACCCTCAGGCCTCATAAAGTGCAGGGCAATCAAATAGAACACTCCCAGGAACGCTTAGTGCAACCTTGCCACAATATTTTATGTTAGAGTTGTGCAATGAGTAATCGGGATATGAAATGCCTATAGTCACAATGATATAAATTATTCCCTCTGGTTAATTCATGTTTACAAGTGCCCTCCTTTCGGAGTCACTCACTACCACCAATGGTCGCTTCATTGTGCTCTCCGCAACTCCCTCAAAACTTGGTTCCTCTCCCATGTTTACGGCAAGGCCTGGCCATGCCGGACACTCCCATTCGGCATCCGGCAGTGCTGGAGACAACGGAGAATTTGGAGAGAGCAAGAACCCACGTTGGATGGAATTGACAAGAGTAGAGATGGGTGTCTTTGCTGCCATCGCTACCCCAAAGGGATGTGCGGACTGCGCCGGCGCGGGCGTAGGCATGGGCAGATGTTCGCTGGCTGTTATTGCATTGCCCTTCGCGCCATTCGCCGATAGCACAGCAACGTGTTCATCCTGGTCTCCCATTGGAACCAATCGCGCGGAAACAGGTGACTCAGGCAAAGGTACGTCGGTAGGCCTCACCTCCGGGCTAGGCGGAAGTGGCGTCGCCATCGCGGCAGCGGGTATTTCCACCTCTTTTGGGTTAGCCTTTGGATGAATGGCTTTACCCTTGGCCCGGATCGTCAGGGGCTTAGTGGACCCTTTAGCAACTGCGCGTCGTGCTTTCTCCTCCTCAGCGGCCTTCATGCGCGCTAGCTGAGAGAGTGTTGGCTGGGCGAGGCCACCGGCGCGCGGAGCTACCTTTTTAGGAGGGTGTGTTTGCGTTGCTGCAACACCTCTTGCAGATTGCGACGGCTTTCGAACCACGGGTCGTACACCTTCAGGGTTGTTTTTCTTCCTGGGTTTGGCCTCTGGGCCACCCTGGCGCGCCGAGCGTGTGGACATGGACGATTTGGGGCGATCGGGTGCCGAAGGCCCAGCCTTTTGAGCTTCCTTCTTCCCTCCCAACCCACCATCTGGCATCTTGGTACTGACTCCTTTGCCCTTGCTACCGAATTGCGGTTTGGAATCATCTTTCTTCCTTTCCGCAGCTAGTATCGGGCTTTCCTTATCCTCGATAACAGCGGGTGGAAATGGCTTGGGGGGTTTTGGCGCAGCTGACAATGTCGCGGCAATTTGAACGACAGGTCGTTTCGCATCCGTCGCGGCGGATGATTTTGGACCATGTCTAACACTATCCAGTCGTGAACTGCAAATGAACAGTGAGCGGTAGCGTTTCATGTATGCGATGTGGACCTACCGCTTCGGTACAGCTTGAACATTTGCCGAAGCGTTCTTCTCTTCATGCGCTACTGGTACCCTGGGTAGCCCCAGTGGCTGTTGGGCCTCTGGCAACAATACTCTTTGCGGTCCTCCTAACAATCTGTCCTTGATGGACAAAGCCTCTACCCGCAAAGGACCCACAGGCTGCTTGGGAAGGGGAGCAGATGGTTGTATTGACTCAGGCCTAAAAATGTGTGTAGCTGTCCTCGACGTGGATGCCTCTGGTGGTCGCTCGGCAACGTTTGGTTCCAGCCGTCTTGGGGCAACGGAGCATTCCGAAGGTACCTGTGGCTCTGATGGTACTTGTTGGCGACGCTGAGGTACAATTGCTGGAGGCGGCATATTGTCATTACGCTTTGAGGATGGCCTTGCTGCAGACTGTCTATTTGGTGGTGCTATCATGGGTTCCGTTTCACTTCGTGTCAGCTTCGATGGTGCCGCCGCCGCCGACTTGGTTGATGCAAGTGTCGAAGATGATGCCGAACGATGGTGTGACATGGAAGTAGCAGGTCGAGGATGAGGTTCCTCCCGCTTTGGTGGGGCAAACGCCAGCGAAGATGTAGGACGAGTTGTAGGAAGACTGTAAGTAGACTGCGACGACTGGGGACGGGAGTTGCCAGAGGGGATATCAATATTGAGGTACTTCTTCATAATTGGGGAAAGTGGTGCTGCAAAGCTGTACCCCACGTTAGAATCGTGTTATTCGTAGGAGCCAAGAACACAAAGCTTACCATTCTACCCTTGTGGGAAGCAAAATTTTGTACGCATCGAACACTTGCCTGCTAACTTTTCGAACGTCCGCGCTCGCATCCGTAGCGGTCAGCTTGATTGCATTTTCCACATCTCTTGCGCGCGCATCCTTCTCCAGATCAGGCGGATTGAAACATTGGACACACGCGAGAACGCTTTCTATCGCAATTAAGCGGAGGGTGACGGATTTGTCACGAAGAGCACCAACAAAGTACGGCAAAAGTGAGATGAGTTGGGTTTGATCGATAATCGTTTGTATTGTCGCCTTGGCACGGGAGATAAATACTTTGTTTGGGCGGGAGCAGAGGGATAAAAGGTTTGGTATAAAGAGGGGCACGAGCGGATCGAAAGACGGTCCCAGCCCAGCGGCGAGGGTGGCCATACACTCAACAGCCGTAGCGGAAAGACGTGATCGCTCCGAAGCTGCCGCAGCGGTGATCGAGCGATACATTGAACGGATGGAGGAGGTGAGGATTGTGGGGAAGTCGCACGCGCCACCTTTTGACAGAGCAATAATCCTGAGGAGAGCATTGCTGATGGTGTCCCATGTGTCCTCTGTTTCTGCGAGAGAAAGCGAGGCGCGTGCACGCTCGAGCTCTTCTCTCAATGTAGATTCTGAATGACACTAAGATAAAGAGTGAAAATCTGAGCTGCGGCACACAGACCATGAGGATTAGTAGACGTGCCTCTATAATCGATGGTATCTTCGCTTTTGGAGCCATGCAGATGAGGAAGACGAGACGAGACTATAAAACTAGCCGAGGGCGTGTTATGTTGAGTTCCCGTTCCCGTTCGTGACAGTGCACGTGATCGTATCCGGTCCGTGATCCCTCTACCTTTTTTGGGACATGATATGGAATAGATCGTGACTCGAATTCGATGCTCTTCAGACGAATCGTACCCCGATCGTGCCGAAGATATCTGCACACCATGTCTTCACAGAGTCTCTCCTCAACCCAGATTCGTCAAGCATTTTTTGACTACTTCCAATCCAACGGTCACACTCACGTCCCCTCGTCCTCCACCATTCCCTATGAGGACCCAACGCTACTCTTTGCCAACGCTGGCATGAATCAGGTTCGTGTCCCGCACGTCAATTTCTCTCCTCACATGCTAACATGCCTCTCAGTACAAATCCATTTTCCTTGGGACTGTTGATCCTAATTCCGATCTCGCAAAACTGAGACGCGCCTACAACAGCCAAAAGTGCATCCGAGCTGGTGGAAAGCATAACGGTACGTGATATTACTCCTATGGTATGTACTACCCTGACCAACATTTTCTTCAAGATCTTGATGACGTTGGTAAAGATTCGTACCATCATACCTTTTTTGAGATGCTCGGAAATTGGTCGTTTGGTGATTACTTCAAGGTAACCGACCTCCATTCCCTGTGGCTATCTAGTAATATATCAACGCCCCAGAAAGATGCCATTAGATATTCCTGGGATTTATTGACCAACGTATACAAACTCGATAAAGACCGACTATACGTGACTTACTTCGAAGGGGACCGACAAAGCGGGCTTGAGCCTGACCTCGAAGCACGGCAGTATTGGTTGGATGTGGGCGTCGCCGAAAACCACATTATTCCTGGCAACGCGAAGGATAATTTCTGGGGTGCGTAATGTCCTGCTTTTCTCTCGGCTTAGATTTAGAACGGGTTGTAGAGATGGGTGCAACAGGTCCATGCGGGCCATCAAGGTACTGGCTTGAGATTTGAGTACCTTATCACGTTCTGACCCTGTTCTGTTCAGTGAAATTCACTATGACCACATAGGTGGCCGCAATGCTTCCCACCTCGTCAATCAAGATGACCCCCTTGTCGTAGAGATATGGAACAACGTTTTCATTCAGTTCAACCGCGAGGATGATGGTTCCTTGAAGCCCCTGCCTGCCAAACATGTTGACACTGGCATGGGCTTTGAACGTCTTGTCACAGCCATCCAGCGTGCAAGGTCTAATTACGACACAGATATCTTCATTCCACTCTTCTCTCGGATCCAAGAGGTCACAGGCGTGCGACCTTACACAGGCAAGTTCGGTGATGACGACGAAGATGGGATCGATACCGCGTATCGCGTGGTCGCGGATCATGTCCGCACCCTGGCATTTGCTTTGAGTGATGGTGGAGTACCAAATAACGTCGGGCGAGGCTATGTCCTCCGCCGTATCCTTCGTCGTGGTGCACGGTATGCGCGCAAGAAGCTGGGAGTGTCATTGGGGTCGTTCTTCTCATCACTTGTACCAACGCTTGTTGATCAACTGGTGCGCCTCATTTTTAGATCCGTCTTTTTTTTTATGTCGCATACTCACTTTGAAACACAGGGCCACGTCTATCCTGAGTTAACCAAGAAGACTACAGAGATAAAAGAAATACTCGACGAAGAGGAAGAATCATTTTCACGCACCCTCGACCGGGGAGAGAAGCTATTTGAGCAGTACGCAACTGCTGCGCGCGAAACTGGCTCGAAAGAACTGAACGGGAAAGACGTGTGGAGACTGTACGATACCTACGGTTTCCCGGTCGACCTCACACGACTCATGGCGGAGGAGCTCGGCCTTGGAATCAATAACGAAGAGTTTGAGGCGGCGCAGGCGGCAAGTAGGGAGGCAAGCAAAGCTTCGCTCAAAGTTGGAGCGAAGGACGTCGTGAAACTCGATGTACACGACCTTGCAGCCCTTGAGAAGGACACGAGTGTGCCGAAAACTGACGATTCCGCAAAGTTTGGTAAGTCTCTCACCTGTAAAATATCACCTGGCCCCAACCACCACCTAAAGGCATTGGCAATATTGATGCGACCATCAAGACCATATATCATCAGAAGGCTTTCTTCCAGTCAACACAAGACATTCCACCAGATACTGTTTTTGGGATCATCCTCGATCGAACGAGTTTCTATGCAGAAGCTGGTGGGCAAGAATATGACACGGGCAATATTGTGATCGATGGCGCCGCAGACTTTGAGGTTACCAATGTGCAAGTTTTTAATGGATACGTATTACATATTGGCCGTCTCAAGTACGGGAAGCTCTCTGTCGGCGACAGTGTAGTTTCATCTTACGATGAAGTGAGTCAGTGGCATTCCCCTCTCTGTTCTTTCATGAACTCCGGTTCCTAGCTACGGCGATGGCCCCTCCGCAATAACCATACGGCGACGCATATCCTAAACTTTGCTCTACGCGAGGTTCTAGGAGATCATATTGACCAGAAAGGATCGCTCGTCGCACCGACCAAGCTCCGATTTGACTTCTCCCATAAAGCCCAGATCCCGCTTCCAGAGCTAGAACGCATTGAGCGTATGAGCACCGACTGGATTAAGCGGAACGTTAAGGTATTCAGCAAAGACCTCGCGCTGCCTCTCGCCCAGAAGATCGCCGGGGTCCGTGCTGTCTTTGGAGAAGCGTACCCGGATCCTGTGCGCGTTGTGTCACTTGAGTATGACGTGGACGAAATCGCACAAGACATCGAAAATCTCAAATGGCGGAGGACGAGCATCGAATTTTGTGGCGGAACGCACGTCGCACGCACCGGGGACATCAAGGACTTTGTGGTTACTGAAGAATCAGGCATCGCGAAGGGCATCCGACGGATTGTTGCGGTCACTGGGCACGAAGCGCAGGATGTCACCCGTGTTGCTGATGCATTTGAGGCGCGAATAAAACAAGTCGAGCAGTTGACTGGGAAAGCGAAGGACACGGCTCTGAAGGCGCTGAGTGTGGTATGTGATACCCCAAACCCACCAGTTGAGGCTGAACGATGTGGCCTTCAGGAACTTGGCCAGTCAGACATCTCACTACTTCGCAAATCGGACATGCGTGAGCGCTTGATGGCACTACGTAAGGCTCTGGACAAGGAGACAAAGGAAAAGGAAACGGCTGCTAATAAGGCGGTTCGTGACGTTTATGCTCGGCTACCCCCTGTCGGCTAATCGATTCCACGTTCAGGCTGTTCAGGCTGTTGTGGCCTTTTTCCACAAGAATCCGCAAGCTGAAGCATACTTTGCAATTATCGATGTCGAGGGCAACGCGAAGGTATTTGGAGCACAGCAGAGGAGATCCATGCTGACACTCTTTCCATCAGATTCTCCAGGCTGTTGTGCTTCAAGCGAAAAAACTCGGCAGGGCCGTATATGTCTTCAGTGTCGATTCGGAGGGTGGCAAGGTCATCCATGTCAACCACGTACCAGAGTCGCTGAAATCGAAAGGCCTCGACGCCCGTACATGGGCTGCCCGTGTCACGGAAGTTCTTGGGGGAAAGGTAGGTTTCCTTCTGTTAAGCCTTTGAACCAATCTGACATGGCAGTAGGCTGGCGGCAAAGGAGATGGCGCACAAGGTGTCGGACTCAACACTGACAAAGTCGGAGAAGCCCTAGAGGTTGCGCATAAGTATCTGCTTGAAGGAAAGGCGTAGGTTATTAATTTACAATTCTGTGGCGTTCGGGAAATAGATTATGAAACTGTATCTCGTACATACTTCGTGCGTAGGACGAGCGAATAGCGAAGGTATTAATTTGTAATTCGGAGAACGTGGGAAACGTTGTGACCCACTTGTGTCACACTGTAACACCCCCTCACATCGCCCAAACCAAACGGAATCACGACCAACCGTCGGTACCCAACACAAAAATCTCAGCAAGGTAAGCCTCTGCCTGCACTGTCTTTACTCGTTAGCTGTGACTGTTCAGTCGAACCACGACCCCAGAGTTTTGAACCGAGAAGAAAGGGTACCTGGGGGTGGATGGACCTGTCACCGCTTGGATGATGATAACACTGACTCGCTTTCCCCGCAGACACATACACTTGCCCTGCCCAGCATGTCTCTCGTCCTACCTGAATCCCACCAACAATTTCAGGTGCATATTCACACTTTTTGTTTCCAAATTATCCTATCTAATCATAGAGCAGCACATCTTGCGGCTGCTTAACACGAACGTTGATGGCAAGCGCAAGGTCATGTACGCTCTGACAGAGATCAAGGGTGTCGGCCGGCGATACTCAAACATTGTCTGCAAAAAGGCAGATGTTGACCTCAACAAGCGGTGTGTTGATACTCTGGATTCTTGTCAAAGTTCACCCCTTATAGTGCGTCCTAGAGCTGGCGAGCTCAACTCGGACGAGCTGGAACGACTGGTGACGATCATCCAAAATCCGACACAATTCAAGATCCCTTTATGGTTCCTGAATCGTCAGCGTGACATCGTTGATGGCAAGAACTTGCAAATTTTGTCCAACGGTGTTGACTCCAAGTTGCGCGACGACCTTGAACGCCTCAAGAAGATCCGCGCGCACCGCGGCCTTCGCCATTTCTGGGGCCTTCGTGTTCGCGGACAGCATACAAAGACAACTGGTCAGTTACACCGCTTCTGCCCACGTCGCTTCGAGTACATTGACCCTTTCTCCAGGTCGCCGTGGAAAGACTGTTGGTGTGTCGAAGAAGCGTGGTTAAGCATCTGTTCCCTGTCCTTATACTTGGAGTACGGATATGTACTCGTTCTACCTAATACTACTTTGTTGTCGTATGAATACATGCCCAAATGTAGGAGAACAGCACATTCCACTCCATGGTGCTCTGAATCGTAGCGAACGTTCCCGAATATGCCCTCCGGTCCGTTGTAGCCGGGATTGGACATAAAACCTAACTTTGGCCAGGTACAAGTGCCAGTCAGTGAGTTAAACCCTTGGCCTCCATTTACCTCATGGCTTCCTGCTATTGGGCGCAGCCCGGACAGTTACATCCTTGGTACAAGTTAGACACCCTCAAGCGCAAACTTCCTGAAATGTTTCCTCGTTCCGAATCACCATCCCCGGTAGACGAGTATGATTCTGATCCGCACCCAAAGCGGCAACGTCGCACTACGCTGGATCAAATGCGTTCCGTGAAGCGTAAGCTGCCCTCACCACCACAGTCACCATTCGAGGAGGAGTCCGGACCCGAGGACACACGGCTCTTCAAAAGGCAGCGGTGTACTATGCTGGAGCGTGGGATTGAGAGCCTCTCGCTCGCCGCCCCTCCTCCACCTCCCGCTGCCCAGGCGCATGCGGCTCTGGCATCATCGACCACAACTTTGACCTCGGCCCCGCAAGCGCAGACAGCCCCTGGGTTTAACACGTCTCTTCTGCTGCCGCCCCTTGCCGCTTCTCCCGTCTCTGGTATCCCTGTGGATGAGCATCAGCACCATATCCCCCTTGGTTATGCCTCCTCGCTGCAGCCACCACTACCACCATCCCAATTTCCTACCTCGACTCCAATTACCTCCGTATCATCCGCTCCCTCAGACGCCGACGCGATAATGGACGTCAAAATGCGCTCTTCGTCATGGTTCGAGCCACAGAAAGATCGTGCGTCTCTGTTTTTTTCCCTTGCTTTTGGTCGGTGTACACGAAGCCGTTTGCTGACCGAGATACCCCCCCCCCCGGCCCCTCCAACCCCCGATCTCGCACACGCATTTCGTTCCCTATTCTCATTCTTTGCAATAGGAATAGTCGTCACCGATCTAGACGCGTCCTCTGACGACGAAGCCGACATTGTAGACGACGCGCCGAAGCTGCCGCGTTCCGTATTGCAGGCGCTGCTACTTGGGCCAAAACGCGCAAATGCCCCGTTTCCGGGGTTGTTGCTATCCCCTGTGCTGCCGCAGCTCGCATCACAATCGCTGGACCCTCCGCCGTTACTTGACCTTGATCCGGGAGGCCTCTTCGAGCCGGGGTTGGACGAAGCGATGGACGTGGAGCAGTAGCGTTGTCTTGATCCCCCATGTTGTCTGCACTTTGCATATTTATCGCGTTACTCCCCTCACTTATCACTTTACATATTCACGCCATATTATGTCCACAGCAATCTTACGCTCGAGTTGATATCAAGTTTGGGTGTATCCTCAATAACCTCACGAGGGGATTTTGGTCCTTATTGATTTGTAACACAAAATACTGGCATGGTGGCGGTCACCAAATCTCATATCACCAATCCAATTCTCGGCCACATCCGATTTCAACTTCTGGTTCGCTGTCTATGCACGGGAGAATAGAACTTGAGATTTAAATAGCTCAGCAGACCGAGAAGATTACAAGACGACGACCACAAGCACGGTATCACGAACGTAAGTTTTTTTTTGTCGATACATGTGGTTGTCGAAACCACAGAACACACCAGCAGGCAACTTGAACACCACCATACCAACATTGTCCATACTCGTTTCTAACGCGGACCAGCGCACAGGCAATGTAGCCGCTCAGTAGGCACTCCCGGGTACACATTACCCCTATCGTTCGCATCTGACATAGAAGATAGAGCAAATGGCTACGACCTCCCAGATGGCTGACCACCATCCGGGCCATAGAGACCCTGGGCGAGATTAAGCCGTGTGTGATGGTGCCGCGCATGCGCATGTGGGTGGGGTATGTGGTGCATCTGCATTACATTGAATGGTGAACGCAGCACACCTGGCGCCGGGCTCGCCGCCGTATGCACAGCAGCTAGCTGCGAGGGAAGAGGTGTCGCAGATGTGGGTGGAGGGGGTGCCGCGGGTGGCGGCTGGGGCGGGACGTGGAAGCCGCGGAGTCCAGCGTGGGCGTGAGTCGGCTGGGCCGGAGCTATAGATTGCGTTTGGGGCTGGGGATGGCCGCGAATGTCCTGATAGAGGGTGGGTGAAGATGACGATTGCGGTTGCTGTGGTTGAATGTGGTGGTGGTATGGTATATTCACAAGATTCACGTGGTTAGGCCTGTGACCAGCTTGGAACTGGGTGACAGGTGGCTGCTGTTGTTGATGTTGTTGCTGCGGTGGAGGCGCAGGTGCAAGGGTGGGTACGGGAGCGGGGGGCTGGGATTGCACTGGAGGGTGAGAGGCTACCGGGCGAGGAGGATTGGGTGAGACGGGGGATGGCTCAGAGTCAACAGCCATGTCCCGTGGCGAGTCTTCTCCATCCTCGCGCTCCTCGTCATCATCTCGGGCCGCTTCGGCTTCGGGGGCAGCGGCCTTCTGAGCAGCGATTTCTTCTGCAGTGAGAAAGCGGCCACCAGGCCCGCGGGGGCGACGCATAGCATGTTTGTGACGCGATTCGTGGAGATATGGCTATTGAGGAGCATGAGTGAACGTGCAGGCGAGGGAAGCAGTAAGACATGAGAAACGAGGGGCGACGCATGCGACGAGTAGGTACCTTTCGCTTTTGGGAGAGGCGGTGGACCTCCTCAATGCGTGCACGAGCAACGCGACGCTTAAGGATGCGATAGTACTGCTTTGCGTTTACATAGAGAGGTTCGTCGTCGATCGGTGTTTCGGACTGGGGTGTATGGGAAGGGGGGGTGTCTTGGGGGAAAGGTGATTGGGGATCGTTGTGAGGTGGGGAAGGGGGGCGAGTGGGAGGATG
>Ga0307512_10004734_pt1 | contig 14689 bp, 14 predicted proteins | sample 14_EM_MG_FD_200267 | JGI IMG/M metagenome (GOLD analysis project Ga0307512, IMG submission 200267) | Populus trichocarpa ectomycorrhiza microbial communities from riparian zone in the Pacific Northwest, United States - 14_EM | ecosystem: Host-associated > Plants > Roots > Unclassified | place... | reverse complement strand
CCCCCCCCCCCACGCACAATTTCATGGATTCACCATAGCTGCGGTATTTTCTCTTAGCCAGTACCTCGGACTACTCCGTACTATTACAGCAGAGCCCACCAGGACAGCGCACCGGCAATTTACCCCCAACGTGTGTTGTATTCAAATCCGAAGATCATGAGGCCCTCGACTCCTCAAAGCGTGGTGATGGAGCCGATGCTGGGGCCACGCATAGGTCGTGATCATGGAAAACCACATCTGTCACTAGTGTTCGGGCCACCGCATTTTCTGCAGGAAGTAGTGTGCGTCTGTAAATGATGAAGCTCAACCGACTTGTCGCAGAAGGCCTGGCTAGGCCTAGGTGATGTCGAATCAGACGCATTGCTGTTTATCTCGAGCTCGTATTCAGACCCTTATACCGTGAAACCCCGGCAGTGCCGAGTTTATCGAGATTGACTAGTTATGAATGCTTAGTTGGTACTGCACATCCCCAACTTCACACAAGTTTCTTATCATTTCTGGTTTCTCTTTATCTCTCATCCAGTAGAACTTTAATTACCTCGGCGCCAACCCTTCTCATGCTGTCGAGCTTGTACGGTATCTTTGCTCGCAAGCTCGCTCGTCAACATGAGGTGTGGATGAAAGCCTGGGGCTTGAGGAGACAGGTTGCCATGCCTTATTATCCCTCGCGGCGGTGGTGTGATGGATAGGATTACAAGACGCTAAACACGACCAAAATACTTTTGGTTGGTAGCCGGTTGACAAAAAACAATCTCAAACTTAAACAATCCAATCCATCTAAAATTTAGCGTCTTTGCTCAGGCTTAGCTAGATTCACTCCGCGCATTTCAGGACAGATGTGGAATTCCGCCACTTATTTTAGTATGAAGCATAGTGAAATGGGCATTTTGGCCCTGAAATCTATGAAATTAAGCGGAGCCTTAGGTTTGTAGTCCTACTCAGCACATTTCACCACTAGGGACAACCCCCCCTTAGTCACAACTATCGCAGTGATATTGTGTGACTCTATCAATGCATCTTTGCGGTTTTGTCCTTTTAGATTTAAACTTTAGTGATGATATGAACTGGCCGCATGGCCCAATGGCAAGGCGCTTGACTACGATTTTTCGAACAATCCGATATCAAGAGATTGCAGGTTCGATCCCTGCTGTGGTCACTTCTCTTTTTTGCTTTGCTCCTTTTACGTAGAGTATCAGAGGCTCAGCAGCAGCAGTTCTTCTCTCCACAGGTCTATCTTTACACCACCCGTTCTCTTCTTGATCCCCACCACATGTTCAACACCCCCCCGCATTCTCTTCTACGCCCTTCTCTCCCATACCTCCCAAGCTTCATCACCATCACTATGTCTGTTTATCCAAAGCTATCAGCAACGACTGCCCGATAGAAAATTCCCCGTCAGCACCCACCGGTGTCTGGACCACAGTGAATAGTACAATATTCTACCTAAGATAGTGCTAGTTTAAATGACATAGCTGTTCGGCAGGCACCACACTTAAAGCCCTTCGGTCCATCTCATCTAATGGAGCACAATGTACTCGGCACAGCCCTTTTGGTTTATACGGTTCCGACCTGTACACCAAATCTTCCCGTTAGCCAACTGGTTCACCCGTAGGTCAACTCGTCTCCTCGGTGCATAGGTCGACTTATACACCAACCGAGGGCACCGACCGATATGCCAAATTGGAGGTGGTTGGGAAGACGTTGGTGGTTGGGGTAGGCCATAACAGTCCGCTGTGAAGCACAATATTTTTCTCAGCCATCGCACTTCTACTCGCTGTAAACGAAGGTCTCCAGACACACTATAATAGTTGATACATTACCCAATGAAGGAATCAACCGTGCGCAATCAACTGTGCGCAATCAACCGTGCGCATCAACCGTGCGTATCACTGGTGGGAATTAGCCATATATGGCTGCTATCATTCTGGATTGGGTATTATCATTGCCTCTAACTTCCGGATGATGGATCTGTGCCGTGACTATCATGCGCCTCCAACTACTCTAAGTCAGCCTTTCATCTTCGATATGTACATATACCTGTTCATGTTTATTCGCATAATAATAACACTTGCTGATTGCTAAACAGTCTCCACCTGGAAATTCTCTCGTATGAGAAACCTCTCCTACACTATCACGAGGAGGAAGTTTTCCCACAAATCTTTCAATGGCCCATTTCCAATTTCAACAATACAGCCAGATCGCCTCAACTTCCACCAATCACAGAGACTCAAATGATTGCTCCGCAAGAACCAATTCAACTGTTTGAAGGACAAAATACTGCTAGAATGACGAGGGGACGGCGTTCGCAGGGGCAGGAGGAATAAGCCGCCCCACCATAGCAGTCGGATGTAGTACTTTGAGTCTTGAATTTGTACTTTAGCGGAAGGGAGCCCACTAGAATTTGATATACCGTGAACTTGGTTCACCGGTCGGTCGCCAGTGGGTTGACCCGTACACCAAATCTTCCCATTGGCCATCCGGTCGACCCATAGCCCAAAGAATCAACCACTTGGCCAACGGGAAGATTTGGCGTATGGAACGGAAATCATTTACTTTACTAAATGTGGTTCACAGGTCACCACCAGTAGCCCGGCCGAGCAGACTTTATTGCAAGTCCTTATCGGACCCCGTAGTCACACCCGAATGCTCGCCCAAACCATTCCGTTACGTATTAGCAACCAGCGTCATGAAATTCTGCACACCGGACACAGCTTCCAGCCATCAATGGGTCTTGTTCCAGCCAGCGACAGGTGCTTAATCTTAGACGGTTTAGAGAGTGTGATAAATAATCCCACGCAGTCCCAAAATCACTGTTGTCGCTTGTCCCAGCCACTCGGACGTGCACAAGTAAAAGCAATACCATAACGGTGCCTGGAAATCCCCACGATATCGATATACAACCCCCGCAGTGGTCATCTGGCGTTCCCAACGCACATTTGAAGACTCCTTAGTCCGCTTTTTGGTTCAGATATATACCATTGCCGGATCTTGCCTTGGCAAAAGCATGAAAATTGTCTCCAATCAGTATCTACCGGTGAACCGCATCCAGGTGCCGGTTTTGTCTGCCGTCTCGCAGATCCACCCCCTCCCATACGGCTGGGCTACAAGCAATCTGTACACCTTGGCCTTACGATCATAGGATAAAGCCCAGATATCAAGCCAAGTAAACCTGCCACGCTGCTGACGGAGGTTATACGTATACGTATCACCCGGCGTCGAAAGATGACCTCAATCCTCCCCTCCCCTCAATTTTGGTATGAAAAAATGCAGTAATCCAAACTAAAACCACAAAAATCACTTTCAACCAACCAAACAAACAAAAAAAGAAAAAAATGTAGAAGCCAATTGTAAAATGTATACAGTTAGTATGCGCATATACGCACTCAGTGCAGAAAACCCCGATACAATGATACAGATGAAACAAAGCCTACTACACAGAAACACATTTAGAGCACCTCCTCATCGGTTTCCATAATGCCCAGGACTCGAGCATACGGAACAGTAGTCCTCTGAAGATCTCTATGTTTACCTGCATCCAGTTAGCCACCGTACATCCCCATCATCATAGAGAGGGGACAAACCAATTGCCATCAGAACACCCCTGAGCAGCTCCCTCTTACTCCACCCACAAATCTCATCATCCCCATCATCCTCTTCGTCATCCTCATCATCCCCGACATCCAACCTCCCCATGAGATCCCTCAGCAACTCCTCGACCTTCCCTTTCATCCCCTCACTCGCAAGCCTACGCGCATACGTAAAAAGATAGCTCTTAAAGTCATCTTTTGCGCCAAGGGCTACTGCGGCCGCCATACGGTTCTCCAAATGCGCAACCGACACGCTAGTTTCGAACCCCTCAAAGCCCTCGCGGGAAAGAACCTGCTTCACGATCCTCTGCAGGAACCTGCCCCGGCCGTGGAGTAGAACCTCACTAGTAGTTCTGCGCTCCAGGTGCGGGATGACGCCGGCCGACAACGCAGGTTCACCACCGAGCGACTCGGCCGCCGCCGCAGAAGGTCGCAGAGATCCAGAGGTATCCCAGTACTGCGAGCCCACCGCCCACCATGCCTCTGTAAGTTTCTGCCAGATGCACAGATCCCGCGAGTATGCGTATCCGTCGCCGTTGGTAAGGGACACGACAAGGGTACCCGACGAGTTGATACCGGCGTCCATGATTGCTTCGGATTTTGACAATCCGTCAAATTTGGCGTATGTATTTGCGACGTCGAGAATGGGGGCGAGAGAGACGGGGGGGTGTGCGGCTTTGACTGTTTTCAGGTTCCAGACGTGAGCTACGCCGACGGAGGAGATACACATTAGCCACCACCCACGACAGTCCAGGAAGCAGGGCTGCGATTCGATAACGAGCGAGTTGAGCATTCGTCGGCCTACGGGGGTGAAGATATGGATTCCGCCGTCTTCGCAGGCTGCACACCAGAAGTTGGAGTTACCGGTGACCAGAAGGACCGGCTTGGGGAGGAAGTCGACCCATAGAACTTGTCCGCTTTTTGATATCGTTAACCGGGTGGGTTCTCGAGAGTTCTTAGCTTCGAAAACTGTGTCGGTGCAAGCCGGACCCGATCCTGCATTAGAAGCCGAGCCTGTAACAGGAGGGATGCTGGCGGAGGGATAGCCAGTTGCGTCGATAACGCGACTGATGAATGTCCTTACTTTAGGCACAGCTAGCCGGACTTGAGACATAGATGTCGCGGGGGAGATAACGGCTGGTCGGATGAACTCGGGGGTTTCTTGAGCTCCCTTAGCGTCTGACGCTTGGAGTACTTGGACGCGCTTCCCGTTGGTGACTGCCGCCGGAGGGTGGTCTTCATCTGTGGGTTCTTCTACGGCTTTGCGTTTGTTACCGATGATTAAAGCTGCCATACCACCTTTTGGAAGACCGTCGTATGGGCGTGATAGATCTAAGGTTGTTTTTGGGTCGAGATTGGCAGTAGAGCCTGAGTTTGCCGCGGCGTGAAGTAGTTGCGCATTTGGAAGGTTCGAACGGTGCCCGCCACCTGTTGACACTAGTAAAGGCGCAACGCGCTTCTTTCCATCTTTAGTGATTGTGATTTTCTGCTTGTAGGGTTTTTCTTTCTCTTTCTCAACTGGCTCCGCGGGAACACTTGCCTCCGGTGGTGCCTGTTGTAGTTGCCATTGCGGTCCTACAGCCGTACCAGTGTTGGCCATTGGCGTGTCTCCATTCGCTCTGTTTTGTCCATCCATCATCAGTGCTCCCATCCTGCCTTCCACCTCCCTCCGTTCACCCGCTTTAGACATCTCCTCCAACTTCATGCTATCCGGACCTTCCGGTAAAGTCGCACCTTTTCTGCCTGCTCCAAACTTTTGCAATATGCGTTCATTTTCCTCGACAGCCAAAACATAACCCAAATCACCATCTTCGAATGACATGCATATTATTCGTCCATCCAATGATGAGATGAAAAGGTTCTTTCCATCGGGGCTCCAAGCAAGATCTGAAATTGCCTTCGTCGCGATATCTTGGATAATCACGAGTGGTCGCGGGTTTGATGTGTTCCAGACCGATAATGCCTTATCCTGACCAGCACACGCAATGACAGTGACAGGATTGACCTGAGCTCCGGCGGCGGTTTCTTGCGAAAACATCCTGGGCGCAAATGCGCATACCTCGACAGGGCCTTCGTGTCCGATAAGGTTGATCTCACTGTCCCAGTTTCCGCGGTTGATGATAGCGACAGAACTCACAGGACCATTGACAGCATTTGGCGCCGCAATATGAGAACCGTCGGGCGACCACGAACATCTCCGGAAGTATGTAGTCAAAGGTGAGTCCGCAAATGGCCCGTCAATGCTAGTCTCGACAACAAAATTACCCGCTTGATCATGGGCTGTCGCATTGCTTGACGGAGATGTAAACCGATGAATCTTGACCGTTCTGTCGTCGCTCGACGTCGCAAAGTATTTATTTGCCGGGTCGAAGGTAAGGCCCTTCACATGCGACTGATGCACATCGATCCTCTTCAACCGTTCAAACGTGCTGCCCGACCAAACGATTACCTTGGAGTCCAACCCCACCGATACTAAAATAGATGAATCTGCCGACCACCCACAATCCTGCACATCATTGTCATGACCCGCAAGTCGTCGATGCGTCCTCCAAACCTCGGTCTGAGACTCTCCCGACCCAAAGACAGGACGGGCACCGGCGGTTTGATCGCGTTCGTATACGAGTACGATCTTGTCGTCCGAGCCAGAAGCTAGATAACGATTGTTGCCAGAAAAGCGAACAGTAAGTACAGCGCCCGAGTGATGCGAGAGGGAGCACAGTTGTTTTGGAACATTGACGTCAGTCTGGTCAAAGGACTTAAAGATAGCATCGGTAGACCAGATGCGAACGTTTCCGTCTATAACATGCATGCAGTCAGCCAAAACGGTTTGTTATTATGTATGCGCGAACTGCAATGCACACGTACCCAGGCCACCGGTAGCTAGTCGCAAGCTGTCGGGCGAAACGTGGAGAGAGTAAACTTCGCAAGCTTTCTTGTCGGCTATGCGTACGAGGCTGTTAGTACACACAGATAGCTTCTACACATCCCCAAAACAACACGAAAGAGCAGCGGTCTACATACTGGAGTGAGTGAGCCACCTGGGTTTGATGAAGCGCACCATTGCTCTCAAGGTTTGCAGAGATGCAGCTTTGCGCGAGGAAGGAAGTGTTGTGGATGAGCGACAATCGCGTAGTTGTGAACGGGAAGACGTGTCGGTCCCAATGAACCCTTTTCCTCCGTCTCCATGCCAAGCCGAGCCGAAAGAGAGGGAACCGTTGTCGGAGCTGCTCGCATAGTTCTCAGCTCCACCAATTCAGCAACAACCACCATACCACCCATCAGACACCAAATCCCCATGTGGACCTTCCCCTAAAGGATCGCTATCCGGTGAATGAGGCCTCAATTGAGCCCAAGAATGCCGTGACGAAGCAACAAAAACTCGAGTGATCACACATGACCGCATAACAACCCATCCTCATTTTCCCTCTTTACCTCAGCATCACTACCGCCGCCATCACCACCACCACCACCTCAAATCACCCAGCTCCCTCACCCAAAAGCCAAATCGCGGCAACAAACACCACCACTTCTACGGTTACCCTGCCATCGCCCTTCCTCGCGTCTCCCCTTCCTCCTTGTCCTCGCCCCCATCACTCACCTCAATGTCATCCACCCCGCCCCCACCGACCGCCTCCGCCTCCGCTGCGCTCTCACCGCTAGAACAGCAGCTGTTAAACGAGTACACCAAGCTCCTCGATAACCTGCACCGGGTACTCCCTCCTCCCAATACACACACTCCCGCTAATACCACCCAGCTCTCAGCAGCGTCAGCAAAACTCGGAAACGCGCCCGCAGCAGAGATGATGGATTCGCTACGGATGCTGGAGCGGAAAACGGGGCTGGTATTTACGCTGCTAAAGGCGAGTGTGTACTCGATGGTATTACAGCACCAGATGAATACGGAGCTAGAGGAGGAAGACAGGTATCGTGGATAAGACGTGGGAGGGGGAGTTACGGCGTTTATGGGTTATTTGGATTGTGGATGGCTACATATGCTTTTCTAAAAACAAAACAAGAGTGTGTGCCAGAGTCTTGATATCAGAACATACAACAAGGCAATGCGAGTAGTAGTAGCAGCAAATCATTACGCCTCTATCGTGATCGTAACGAACATAACATCCCTTCCTTTTTTCCTCCTATCTCCTCCAATCCCACACCTATGCAGGACTCGAGAGATTACTCAAAAAGTCCGGGTCATGCTCAAACTCTTCCTTAACGATATCCAATCCCCCGATAAGCTCTCCCTGCACATACAGCTGCGGATATGTCGGCCAGTCCGAAAACGTCTTTAATCCCTGCCTGACCTCATCGTCGGCGAGAATATTAAAGAACCCGTACCTCACACCCTTCTCTCTCAGCGTCGCCACCAGCTGTCGCGAAAACCCGCACTGTGGCGCCGCAGGAGTCCCCTTCATAAACAGCATCACCGGCGCAGCCTTAACCAGTTTCGCAAGCCGGGTGTTGATATCCTCTTCCGGTTCCTCCGCGGTGTCACCATTCGTTTCTGCCAGTAGTGACGCGGAGGTGGCGGTCTGTGCGAGCGGTAGTGTAAAAGTGGTGGTTGCCCCGCTGTACTTCGTGATTGCGGTTGAGAGCTTTGCTGGGTCGGCACCAGAGATCTTCTCGACGGTCGCTTTATTCTTTAGGAGCACGAAGAAGGGAACTGCCGAGACCTCGTAGGATTCGGAGATGTCGGGGAATTCTTCGGCGTCGATTGTGATGAACACGGCGGATTGCGGACTTGATTGCTTGGCCAGGGATTCAAATACTCTGTTGTCGTCAGCGGTGAGGGGAAGGAGCACGGGGAGGGCGCGCGGAACTGGTTCATCTGTGCACATGGTGCTGCCCATGGTGCGTGGAAATTGAGCGCGACAAGAGTGGCGTCGCTAGCATCCACGAGGAGTTGATTGAATTGATCGACTGAGGTGATTTTCTTGACTTCTGCCATCGTTATGGTGGTAGTAGTGGTGATAGTGGCGGCGGTAGTAGTAGTGGTGGAGAAGGTGGAGATGATGGAGGGGTTGATGGTGGCGGGGCTGAAGTGGTGGTGGCTTTTGATAAGCAAAAAAGTTCGGAGTGGGGTGTGAAAAGCAAGACTCATATGACGCGATTTTGGGACCCAGTTGGCACTGAACAGATCGGTAAAACAGCAATAGCAACAGCTACGAGCTTCGTCGGGATAAGTAATTGTCGTTGGATATTGAATCTAGACACATTGAGCTCCACAGAACTGCAGCATTCAAGGAAATTGATTTACGGACAGTGGAATTGAGGCTCCCGGACCTTTCTCCTCGGCGACATTTAAGGTATCTCTTACTTTTTGCCTGTGATGCCGCCGGGAAATCCTTTCCCTGCCATTAGGAGGTCCCCACCACCTCCTCCGTACTTTCCCCACCGCGATATCACTAACATACAAGTCCAGAATCTATTTGGTAAATAGATAATACAGGCGAAGGTATATTAACAGCTCTTCTTCACGCTAGAGAGAAGATTAGTAACGAAGTATACTGATTATCAGGGCGGCTGTCCTCCCCTGGGGAAAAAAATACCCCCATTACTATCGAGTACGGATAGGGAGAAACTCCAATGCGCGTTTTCTAAGAGACTCGCACATTAGGAACCTAGATGTTAGATGGAACTGTATAGCTGTGGCTGCTTGGAGCTCTCCTCTTCAAGAAGGTCTCTCTATCTAGATACAAAGACTGAAAGTGTTGCATGTGTACCTGCATCGTGAGTCTCAGGTCCGTTTGTTTGGATCGTGAGCCTCAGCTCCGTTTGCTGGCTCTTAAGCAGTTGGTGTTTCGTCTGTATCAGGAGAGCGGCTCATATCAGTGCAAATGGATATGCAAACGGATATAGATATGGATACGGATATGGATACGGACACAGGAGTCAAGTCTGTTATATACGGGCCTCCTGGCTTCGAGAGATCAGTCAATTATCAAGTCATTCTAGCATCCAAAGTAACAAAAAGCTACGTTTTGTGGTGAGTGCGAATTCATGATGCAATTGCTTTTTTAACCTTCCAGCAATAGAACCTCCCTTTTAGCCGTCCGTCAGATATCGTAGGCATCACAATGGGCATTCGCAATACATCCTCTTCGAAGCTGTCAGTACTCTTACTGCCTCACAATAACCGGTCTACGTCACACGTTCTCACCCTCGGAGCCTAAGGAGCCAGATGTTGCGATATGGAGGGGAGAACCGTGTGCATGTATAGACTTAAGGTACAGAGAAGAGAGGAGAAAGACTCGAGATATATATACAAGAGAGTTGGATGCCTTGTGTTTACTATCAGCCCCGCTTACAGTTAGCTCGTGTCAGGTCTATATATATGCAACACCAAAGGCCACACAATATTCCTATCAATTGACACCTAGTATGAGGGCCGAACGTATAAATGCGTGGTGATGGTGGATGAGGAGATTCTTCAAAGTCCGTGGCCGAGTCCGGATACTTTTCCCGTACCAATCTGACGCGTTTTTTTTTTCCGGATGCCGAATATTCCCCGTGCTGACTGCTGACGTATCCTCCGCGATAGTTCTAAGGGGCGAATGGACGTCCCATTTGGGTTTATTCGGTTCGGCTTGTTTCTCGGCGCGAAGAGCTAACAAGCGGAATTTGAAGTCATGACTCATGAACGGAGCAAATCACCTTCTTTTCCTGCGCAAGTTTGGTGTTATGAACGGACTCCGTTCCCGCTAACAAAGTTCTGTAAACAACCATCGCAATCGCGGTATTGCTATCCGGTGGATCCGGTGACGTTGTGCCAGATGGCGAGATCTATAACGTGTTTTTCGGGAAGTATTGACACCACGGGCCGTTTACGTGCAAAATTATTTTCCGTGGCCGCGGATGGGGTCGGCGTGGGCGCTCTTCCTTCCTATTTGTATCTTGGGTCCCGAAGGCCCGGGAAGAAAGTAAAATTCAAGATCGACAAGCGTTGTGAAGCAGGTACGGATGGAAATGATCCCGGTTCGAAACGTTCAAAGCCGCTGTAACGCCTGAGGGGGTAGAAGCCTGGTAGAAGGTTTTTTTTACTCACCAAAGCTTTCGTAGATTATGCAGATGCATTCGCGGTGGTACTGAAGCCTTGCCGTTTCATCCCTAATGTACCCCCGCGGCGGTGATACTGGTACTTCAAGTACGCCTGCGGGGACCCAATCGGCCAGTTCCGAGCTCATCTCATGGCGACTGTCTGTTATTAGTGCGTACCACTCGCCAGTACCACTACTGCTGGGAATACTTACTTACATGTGTGGTTTGGAGTACCAGTGCAGACGATGAAGTATCTTTAGTGTCATGCGACTCGGTGTTTCTACTCTAAATCCCAGAAGCGAGTACGTTGTTGACTTTGATGTGTTTGACCGCGGTGTGCTTCTCCGAGTGCGGTGCACTTCTCCGGATCAACGAGAGCAGATAACGTGATATAGTGTCATAATTCAAGATACTCAGGAGAAAGAAGGATAGTCAACAGATGCTCTGTGAATGAGTGCTGTTATGTATACGGGCCGCGGTTAGGGTTGGATATTCACCAAAGTGGGAAGCAATGATCCAACCTTCACGTCCCTTCATCCCCCTGAAGTATTTGTTATTCTGCTGTTATTCTGTGCTGCATGTACTAACGAGAGAGCACATCGACTGGGGACGCGTAAATAGAACCTTGGAAAGCGGAACGCTGACGAAAATAGAGAAAACAAAAGATTAAAGTACCATGTCAGGAGATACCTCTCTGCACTTCCCATCGCACCCGCGGCAGCGCAATGGAATCAATCACTTTGGCTCACTCGAAGTACCTGCTAGACTTATCTGCCCGGATACGCTCCCCCCTGGGCCCTGTGACGGGAGGGATAGGCGGTGTGGAGTACCAAGGCACTTGGCTGGGAGTAAGAGCCCAAATTGCTTGGGAAAACCGGCCTCAATTCGTCTCTTAACAAGTAGGTACTCGGTACATAGATGTCTTAAAGACTGGGTATGCCGGCGGTTGAACGTTTCAAAGCCAAATTGTGGTTGTAAAGAATGCATTCCTCATGGCGTCTGGATGATGGGCTATCGTATAATTCGGTATTTGGCGCTCGTCCAGGCTGAAACGGCTGATTGGCTGATTGTAGACTCGTTTAGTGTTAGACGGTACCTGCAGCGTGCAGTGTAATTTCGGGGAGTGTAGCGTCTGTTGATCCCTGTCCGTGTGCCTTCTCGCCTTCTCGCCTTCCTCCGTTACACCGATGAGCCCATCCCCCTTCCTTTTCTCGACTTCTGACCTGCACCTCTCCCACACCCCCCATTGTGAATTCTGCATCCGTTTCTGACGGCTCGCTCGCTCGCTTGAACGCGCTGGAGTTCCGTCGTCTGTCTGTGGTCGTGGGTTTGGTCGGTCTCTCGTTTGTGTTTTCGACACTCCTTCAGTCAGTAATACTATACACATCATTCATCTCCTACTGTCACTCTTTTATTACACCCATAGAACTCTATCCGGCTAATTGCACCCACCACACCCAACCCACACCCACCCCCCAGCATTGAATTGGATAACGTTGGAAGCAGCAGCCCGCCATCGCGAGCTGGCAACGTGGGGAGTCTATGACGGCCATCATCATTGTTGACTGCAGGAATCAAGAGTACAACCCCAAGGACGAGGATCACCATGCCGTTTTGATTGGATCTTCGAGTGCTCGACCTGACAATGTCATCCCCCAAAAGCAACAGTCTCTCACCACGATGTCTTCCTCGTCAACTAGGGGGTGTCGGAAACGTCGAAGGAATACGAACACGTTGATGGGTACCGGATTGCTGATCTCGTCGATTTTTTTCCCGTACGCTGCTTCAGCAGATTGTATTCCGCTCAATAGTTCTTCGACGTGTTCCGCATTCAAGGAATCAAAGATCTCGACTTCGAGTTCTCTTTCGAGCCAATAGTGAGCTGCTGTCATGTCCCATATATCCAATTGAGCAGCGTTCTGATTATTGTGGCTATAGCCCTTTTCTTGAGTTCGTGTCTAATTCTACCGATTTTGACACAAAGTTTGCTGAATATATAACGGAGGAATATGTTACATTCAAGTAAGAATTTGTCGGCAAAGATGAGAGGGTTGAATGCTGACGGAAATATCACCAGGTATCGGAGTTTGTTTGGATGTGGTAACGTCTCATTGCCAGACACATCAGAATTCTATGCTCGATTCACAAAGACTGTTCTGTGTTCACGAATGATACAAGACTCAAGATCAGATTGCGGGTTGACTGATGTGACTGCAACACCCGTCTGCGCCGATACTTGTGTATGTTGTGCCAGAGGTATAATAGTCTTCGTACTGCAGCTAACTTGTTGCAGGCTCAATTCGCAAGGAGTGAGCAAATGATTGTATCGAACAAGGGCACATGTCTCAACCCTAGAGATGATGCCATTGGAATCATTCGCTCCGATTTTACCATCTGTTCCAATCCGTCTAACTCCTTGGACGAATCATGCATTCGAGGAAGTGACAACGAAATCGACAATTGTGGTTTCAGGTATGTGTGATAAACTACCATTCTAAACCTATCTATCTAATTCAGGTAATAGTAAAAATCTTCTGGGACTATGCTTGTATTGTGCAGACAACTCTCCCAACTCTACAGATACTTGTTGTTATAATGCAAACGCGCAACAAAGATGTGTAGGGCTGGTGTTGCCGACCTTTACGAACCTGCCACCAATCACCACGGTTACTGCATCACCCACGGCTAGTTCCACAACTCCTCCCGAAGCCGAAGATGATAGTTCAGGACTTAGTGGAGGTGCAATTGCTGGTATTACTATCGGATCATTGGCTGTAGTTGCGTTAGTTGTTATTGCGCTGCTTTTCTGCTGGAGACGAAAGAGATATGGAACCCAAGCCAGTATTTTCAATCACCCTACCAGGAGTCCACCATCAATGACCTTCACTACCGTCGGACCAGTACAAACCGGGCGCGGTTACGAAGCTTTGGCAGGTGGAAGGGTGGCTCGCATGTCTGCACTTGAAGAATCGACCCCGGAGCTTTCAGCATCCTCTCCTGCTCCACATATTTCTCGGGCAGTTACTGGCAATTCGTCATCCTCAGATTATGGACCCGAAGATAGCCCCAATTCACAAAGGAAGCATTCACCGCATCATAGACCATTGCATCCCCCGCCACGAGGACGGAATGCATCTTTGTCGAGTTCATCAGCGTTGGGGTCTGCCTCGGATCCTATATCGCCCGTCACATCAAGCGAAAAGGACGGTTCGGCCCGAGAAGTTTCAAGTCCTCAATCAGAACAGCTCCCATATTTCAAGGATTATTACTCTTCAGACGATATTCATCCAGGAGATAAGGTCTCCACACTCTGGGCCTACTCTCCGCGTGCTCCAGACGAATTTGAGCTAGAACGTGGAGATATGCTAAAGGTGGTGGGTATATGGGATGATGGTAAGCAGTTCCATTGGTCTATTTGGTTGTTTGCTAACATGCGCATACAGGCTGGGCAACCGGAATTTTTCTGCGCGAACGTGCCGAAGATGTTGCTACTCGTCGACGAGAAATGCGCGATAGTGGAGTATCGGCTTCTCAGTCGTCCCACCGCCGTGCACCATCTTCCCCTTCGGCAGATGGAGAAGTCAAAGCTTTCCCACTTGTCTGTGTGTGTCTACCGGAGCACTGGCAAAAGACCATAGAAAATGAGGGCCAACAGATCCCAGAGTATGACTCCCAGAGTGATGGCAGCGACTATGCAAGGCTGCATACTGAAGACTCCAGGCCAAAAAATCGATAAAAAGAGCTCAAGTCGGTTTAAGGACGACCTTAATGTTCCCGATCGCCACCAAGCTCGCCACCCCGCTCGGTATCTCCCTGACGGCTCTTGTAACGATTTTGCTTCGGAATTTAATGACGGTGTTTTTTGTCGTTTTTCTCTTGTTCATAGTTTCGACAACGGAGTTTAGCTGGCTTTCTTTTTTTTCATGTTGGTCCACTATGGTGTGGGTTTATTGTTGTAGTGATGCTGGTTGGGTGGTGAATGACATCGTTTTTGTATCCAAATTCTTGTAGCTTTTTTTCTTTTCTCTTCTGTGGAGGGGGGGGGGAGGGTTACTGCTGCCAAG
>Ga0307512_10004733_pt1 | contig 14690 bp, 15 predicted proteins | sample 14_EM_MG_FD_200267 | JGI IMG/M metagenome (GOLD analysis project Ga0307512, IMG submission 200267) | Populus trichocarpa ectomycorrhiza microbial communities from riparian zone in the Pacific Northwest, United States - 14_EM | ecosystem: Host-associated > Plants > Roots > Unclassified | place... | reverse complement strand
TCTTCCATTCTTTTTATCAAGTTCCCCTTTGCCACATGTGGAAAGGCTCCCTTAACATCCATTAACAGCACTGCCGCGGTATTCCCCCTCCCCCACGCTTCTTCAACTCTCTTCATCAACCTTCCAACCGCATCAACTGCTGATCTTCTTTTTCTGCATCCAAACTGTCCGTCATGAAGTAGCCTCCTTCGCTCACACTCCTCTGCTATTGAGTTGGCTGCCACTTTTTCGACCACATTTCCCAGACAATTTAACAATGTAATCACCCTATATGCTTTGGCGACTCCATAATCTGACTTATTCGGTTTCAGTATAACCACCCCCTTCGCTTCCTTCCAAACCCGGGGGTGTACTCCTAACCTAAATGACGTTTTAACAATATTAATTATTCTTTGGGAATCCCAATCCCAAAATAACCTTACTGCCTTAAAACCCAACCTATCTGGTCCGGGTGCCTTTTGAACTGACTGATTGAATAGAGCCTCTCGGATATCCTCGTCAGTAATCTTTTTCCACATTTCTCCTCCATCTTCTTGGGCCTTTCTCTCCACACCCTTCAAAGGTTTCGGAAATGCTTCCTCTTTTATTAATTTCGCTTTTTCCTCCCAAGACTCCGCCACTTCTCCGGTCCTGGATTTCAAAGCCTTTATCGTTTGTTGACCGCCTGGTTTCGTATATCTCAACGCCTGCCAGACTTGATCTTTTGTTGCCGAAGTCAAGAACTTCCACCACATTTCTGTCTTCGATTGTCGAATCATTCTTCTCAGGTTGCTTCGCTGCTTCCTAACTTGTTGCTGCGACGCTTCCCCTTTCTTTCTTGCTCTCTTTATTGATCCTAAAATCTTCCGGTTTTCTGCAATCTCCACCGTCCACCACCTCTTAGATCTTGCGCAAACCTTAATCTTCTTGCAGTACCTATTGTGATGATTAACGAAATTCCGCTGCATCCACTCAGCTTCCTTCTGTAAATCATCTTTACTGCTATTCTCATCCAAAACGGATCTCTTTGAGCTTTTGTCCTTCCATTCTTTTTGTGCTTTTTTATAATTTTCTTCCTCCTCCTTTGACTTAAGCCCATCGATATCCCATCCCGTAATTTTTCGCAACACTTTGACTCCTTCCCCTTCATCCCATCTTAACTGGGCACACACAATCGCGTGATCCGAAGTAGTTGCCAAATCTGTTGAAGTCTCTAATCTATCAGCCATCGAGGCTTTAGTAATAAAGAAATCAATAAGCGATCCCGAAGTTTCGCCATTTCTCATATTCCAATGGGTTTCTTCCCCGTCCGTAACGTCGATCAAATCGTTCTCATCCATAAGATTTTCCAAAAAGTTCGCATCTCGTTTTGGTGGGCACTGAGGGTCCCATCTATCACTGTGAGCATTCCAATCTCCTCCCAAGAGGATCTTTTCCTGTTCCATAATCTCACTCCATCTTGCTGTCTGTGCCGGTCTGCCTTGACTTCTCACTCCCCTCTCTTGTCTCAGCTGATCATACACATTCACCAATCTCATCTTTCTACCCGACGGGTATCTTATATCAAACACCTGTACATCTCCATCTCCCCCCTTATCCACTTCCGAAAACTCCAGGTGTGTATCGCTTCTTATTGCAGTTACGGTTCGTCCTCCCCTAACCAATCTATATCCTGGGTGACTGATGTTGTATCCCTCTCTCTCCACATACGGTTCTTGCAACATTACAACATCAGCCCCCCAAACAATTTCTGTTTCCAACGCTCCCATAGTCGCCTCATACCCCCTTCCACAGTTATGCATTACGCATTTCACCATGACTTCATGGGGGTTTCTTGGGTCCCTGCGTTGGAAGATTGTCCTTCGGTTCCTTGTGTTGCTACCACCTGAACCTCCGGCTCCTTTTCAATTTGTTCGTCACTCCGAACTTTCTCTTCGGCCTATGCAGTCGATGGTCCCCCATCTTCTGTACAATCCGGCTTCTTCTGTTGATCCGTTGTCTCATTTCGACGTTCACCCTCTCTCTCCTTCCAGGTACGTCTTTCTTCTCTCGCTATCTTAATGGCCTCCTGTGTCTTAACGCAACCATTGGCCTTTGCGATATGATTTCCTTTACAGTTGACGCACTTGTCGACGTTATGGGCACAGTTCTGTCCTGCATTAGCCTTGCAACCTACTACGTTGCACTTATGATCTTTTGTTAGATGTCTCCCTGCGCACAACATGCACGCCGGCATCTTCAAAGATCCACATTTCGCATCAACATGTCCCCATCTGCTGCATACTCCGCAAAAGGAATCTGGTCCGGCATTCACAAACTTCTCCACATCATACTTCATTCCTGCCGCCCTCAGACCCCCCTTCAAAACTTTTTCGGCCATTTTACTTCCCTTGACCGCAAACACAACCGAAGATGCTTTCTTTCCTTCCGCCTTCTTCTTCTGCACATCTTTCGGTCCTCCAATACAGTTGATGGCGAGGGGTCACACCACCCCCTCGTTCTCAGCCTGCAATTCCTGCCTCAATTTTTCAAGTCCACCTCCCGTCTTTTTCCCCAAATACCTCACAAAATTGACGCCATGCATTTTTACTCTCTCCCAGAGTTCATTTGTCTCGATGTCCACAATTCCTGCGTCCACCTTCCTTGCTGCTTTAATTTCAATCTCCCTATACCGAATCAACATTTCGGCTGTTGCTGCAGGGGTCGTAATCGTTGACAGACATCCCCGGGTGTTCTTCGTAACTCCCTGGATGCGAACAAAATGTGGGACCTTTGCCTCAAAAAGTGCTTCATTCACTTCTGACAAAATGTCCAAATCCTTTTTTTGAGAAAGGGGGAGGCCATTATCCCTCTTAAAGGTAACCCTCCTTTTCTCCATCGAATTTTGTCCTGGGGGGACCGGCTTTATCTCCTCTTTCTTTTGTTGTCTCTTCACTTCGACAAAGCCATCCCCCTTCTTCTTCTTCTGCTGCTGTCCCGATTGTTGTTGTTGTTGTCGCTGTTCGGGCTGCTTCTTTGGTGGTGGAAGTGATACCGCCCTCTGCGCCCACGTTTCCTTCTTCTTCTCTTCCGGCTTCTTTGCCGGTTGTTGTTGTGGCACTGGTTTCTTGACCTCCGGCTTCTTTTTCTCTCCTGCCTTTGGTCCCTTTGGTGTCTCTTTCACCTCCGGTTTTTTAACCTCCTTTTTTCTTTGTTCCGGTACTGCTGGTACTACCGGCCTCTTCGCAATTGTAACCTGTCCACTCGGAGTGAACCTTGGAAACTCCTGCCTTTTCTCTCCCGGCGGAATAACTGGTGCATGCCTAGACGCCTCCAGTTCCTGTTCATCCACCTCCATCTCAGCCCTGATAACTCTTTCCACCTTTTCATTTTCCTCCCTGGAAAAAGTCGCTCCTGGCTCAAATTCAATATCACTCATTCCTTCCTCCTCAGGGGTGGCTTCTACCTGTTTCCCCCTTCGGATTTCATCTTTTTTCCGGCTGTCTTCCGCCATATCCTCAAACCTCTTAACCACCCTATCGGTCAATTGGTCCACCATTTTTTCCATGCAAGCACTCATTGCATTTTCAATCGTCTTAGCCATATTAACCGGGGCTAACTTGGCCATCTTTTTCTCAATCTTCTCCAACCTTTGATCAAGTTTTTCCGCCCTCTCTCCTGCATACTCCCTTTCCAACTCCACCTCGGTAAGTATGTTCTGGGCAATTTTTCGTGTCGACCCTATTGCCGCATCCGTATGATTTTGTCTTGCCGCCATAAACTCCGCCTGCTTTAGGCACCACTCATCATATCGCTCATCATGCAACTGACTTGTGGCCATATAATCCCTCAGCCCATTAGTGTTCCGAAGATACTCACCAATAAATGCTTCCAGATTAACTGGCCCATTCTCATTCGTCATCGTCTCTGCAGGCTTGGCCCAATCAGCCTCCAACTTTCTCCTGCTTGGCATCTGCGGCATATTCGGGATTGGTCGTTCGGGCGTTACCGGCCTCCTAACTCCCTTCCCCTTATTACACTTTTTTCCCTTCTTTGTTGGCGTCATGTAGGGCGACTCGTCCCTCCACTCCACCTCCGTCATCGCGTCATCTTCGTTGTCGCTACTATCGCTAACTTCGAATTTTCTCGGAATGGGTGTGTAGACTTTCCGGGTCTCTTTCATTCCCCCCTCTTCTTCGGCGTGTTGTGTGGCATTTTCCTCCGACTGAATATACCTACGCGCAATAATTCCAGTGCTCGCCCTAGGAGTCGAAAAAGGATCCTCCGTAAGTTCGTTTAGAGCACTTAGAGGTAGCCCAACAAGACCACCCTCATAATTCGTAGTTGGCAGGGGGGACAAAACCCTCTCCCTAGGTGTTGGCGATGGGAAGGAAATTTCACTTCCCCTGTAATTCTTAGTCGGTGGTGGCAACAATCAAGAACTATCGTCGCTCGAAATCGTATGAACTGCGTGGTCGCGCCTGTTCCCATATTCATCAATAACCGAATTCTCCCTCCAGATCGGTTCAATAATATGACTCAAATGCCCCTCTGCCATCACTTCGGCATTATGAATCCTCACTCCTTGGTTGAACTGCTCTCTGGTCAAAGTAACTGCCGCCTGTTGTACTCCCAGATAATCACCTAACTCTTCCCTGGCCACTTCCGAGGTAGTAGCTGTTCCATCCGGATCCAGGGGAAGTGGTCCGGTGATTTCATTATGTCTATCGAGTACTTCCCCGATACCGCTGCTGGTGGTGGTAACAGTCAACTGCGCGCTCGACATTTTTCCCTCCAAATTCTCCTTCGCCTTCTTAAGTGACTCCTTAAGGTTAAGCTGTTTTTTGGCTCCGAAGAGACTCTTTTTGGCTCCTAGGTAACTGAATTCGAAGAAAACAGCTGAAAACCGAGGCAAAAGTTCTCTGACGATACTAGAATTGATTGGACGATAAGGGTCTTGGCAAAACTAAAAGGTGGTGTGGTGTGTTGTCGGAGGTGTGTTCAATATGTGCTGCTCTTCATTGACGACTCAAAGTGACATACAGATGAGAACATATTGAAGTACATGTCAGAAGCCCTTTGGAAATTCAAATAATGTATGGCCCTTTGTCAAAAGGAGTCGGGCAACCAAGTGAAGCGTTATCGTACTAATGGAGGCCGCGAGTATGCCTCAAAGAAATTCCGAGAATACCTTCAATCAAAGGGCCTACGAAAGGAAACACCAACGCCCTACAATTCTCAGTCTAATGGAGCTGTCGAATGAGCGCACCGCACTATCATGGAACGTGTACGATGTATGCTCCACAATGCAGGACATTGGAAGAAATACTGGGCCTATGCAGTCGCAATGGTGGTCTAGCTCAAGAACCACACTCCGACGCGATGGGTTGCCGGCAAGACTGCATACGAGGCCCGGCAGGTGAGGATGCCATTTTGAATGCATCTTCATGTGTTCGGATGCTTGCCTTTCGTGCAGGTTCCGAAAATGAAAAGCAAGATCCTGGATTCCATTGCCACTCCCGGTATATTCGTTGTGTACCGCATATCGACTTAGCAGGACATCAGATGGGATCCATTTGACAGGTCATGTCACTGCTACCGAGATGTGGTATTAAGAGATGGGATGCGGTAAATAACACTGAATGCTGCAAATGAAGCCATCTTAAATCAGCAATTCTGCAGAGATGTCATCGTGGAACCCACACCCACCAAGAAGCAATCAGATACCTCACAGCCAATCGAGCAGCAACCAACTGAATGTCAAACGGAAGAGCCATTGGACAGCGATTCACCTCCGGACCCTCTGAAGGAAGAGATGAAGTAATGAGCATTGGCTGGCTGCGAGTTATCAGATGGAGATGCATGGAAGCCGCAGGCCGAAGGTAGTCGCTGAAACCGCGCTGGGGATGGTAGGTTGGCAGAGTCTCCATAATTGGCTCTTGCGTATGATTTTGATCTATGCTGCAGCTGTGATTTCTGATGACCATGAGGCGAAGATCCAAAGTCTCACACAGCAGCAACCAAGCCTCCGCTCATCGAGAACTGGGATACTGTCAAGAATGCTGAGTTAGATGCATTTGGCCAGCATCATGTCTTTTGAGATTTCGTGGAGCTCCCAGAAGGGAGGAAGGCTTTGCCCAGTCACTGGGCATACAAGATCAAGCATGATGGAGCAGGCAATGTGCAGCAGTTCAAAGCCAGGCTATTCGGTGGAGGAAATCTCCAAATCGATGGCATCGACTACCAGGCTACAGATGCACCGACTGCTCACTTTGGTCACGTTAAGCTGGCACTCCCGATCACTGCCAAGTACGAACTTGAGATCCATCAAATGGATGTATGCACGGTTTCTTTGGGAGTTGACTTGGAACAAGACATCTACATCCACCCACCACAGTGATAGTTTCGTCTGTTCCGAACTGGGATCTGATACAACAATGCCAGATTATCAAAGACTTCACAGACGATGGTTCTGCGTGTGAGAAACTCTCTTCATGGCCTGATGCAGTCCTCAGACATTTAGTATGGCACTGTTACGGACTTCGTGATCTTGATTGGATTTGTTGCATTACGTGCCAATGGAGGACTGATTGTACTTCCTGATCAAGCCACAGTCGTTGCTGTTGTCGTTCTGTACATCGATGATGTCCATTTCATTGCTAACGAAAGCTTAATTGGGCTAATCAATGATCAGATGAACAAGTGGTTCCAGATGCATGATCTCCGAAGGGGTTCCTTCCATCTCAGCATGAACATCGAACGCAGTTGGGAGCATAACACAATTAACATTCACCATCAAAGCTACATTCGGAAAATCTTGGAGAAGTAGGGAATCCATGAGTCCAGACCAGTTGCTACGTCAATGGCGATTTCGTTTCACAAGAGGAAGCCCGACGAACAAGGCTGTATCCGAACATAAACCAATTGATGAACAAAAGCCATACGTACGTGATGACCACCCCTCGGCTCGATATTGCCTGTACCATCGGAGTTCTCAGCTGGTACAATTACAACCCAAGCAGTGAGCATATGACAGCTCTCAAATGCATGTTTCGGAACCTCAACAGCACGAAGGACTGGCGTCTGCATTTCGGAGGAGCACTTCAAGAATTAGCACTCGGAGGAGAAGGAGGAGGCACATTTCGATGTAATCTCGATTCGGTCTATGCTGGATCTACGGATAACAATAAATTGACATGTGGACAGGTCATCACATTCGGAGGAGCGGTTGACTGGCAATCAAGAATACAGAAATTGACTGCTCAGTCCACGACTGATGCAGAATACTATGCCATTGGAGCAGGCTGCATGAGACTCAGCCTGATCTCACATCTTCTATAGTAGCTTCAAATTCTGACTATTACTCACGTGTTCTCCAATTCACAGTCGCTGATCGTGAGCATCAAGAAAAGAACCAACCGCGGACCTGCTGTGGCACACATTGCGACCAAGTACTATGTTGCTGCAGATATGGCTAGAGATGGAGAGATCGACTTGAGCTACATACCGACAGCTGACATGCTCGCTGACTGCTTGACAAATCCACTATGGAAGCCGGCCTTCTTGAAGCAGTTTGCAGCAGTGGGACTGATCAGAATTGGACTTGCAAATGGCCTTGCAAATGGCCTCGATATTGTATTCGGTATTGGAAGGGGAAATTGTCTCTGGAATGGTCACCAACATGGCATGGGAACGGGAAATGGCATCAGGAATGGCGTCGCAGAGAAAGTTCATTGGGCACATTTGATTCGAGGAGATCCACGATGTATGAATGGCTTTTGTTTTAGTTTATTGCTGTTTTGTTTCAAACAGACGTGATAGCCGTCCTGGAGAGGTGCGGAGCTCATAGGAAGTAGGGATATTACAATGCCAAGGACGATGATGTAACTTGCCTCTTATGTAGTTGGCGCCATTTGTCATCAATGGACCGTATGTCGATGCGACATGTCTTGTTACGCGATTCAATACCCACCTTCACATACGCCTAACGTTAGCAATGGGGCTAGGCAACCAGGCAGCATTCCAGGTTGGGACTGGGATAACGGTTCGGTTCAGATCCAGACCCGTCCAGCAACCTGACCGGCTACTTTTTGGGAGTCCAAACACCGCCTGGTACCTGTCAACCCACAGGTCTCACCAGGATTGGCTAGACCTTTGAGGTGAGATCCCCAGTTCTGCTTTTTCAGTTGTTCAATAAATGGTCCCATTCAGATATCATACTGGTAATTACGAAATATTAACGATGGTATGTCATTGCGTTTTTTGGATGTACTGGCAGCCTTTATGATCAAAAAATAGACAGACCAGCTGTCTGCCTCATCATGGAAATGAGCGTGTATGGAGTGTCAACAGTTTGTGGTCTGTTATCTTGTGCAATCTGAGTGGCAATTTGTTGCAAGCAGTCAAAAATGGGGTATTGGCTGCCTGTATAGCCAACAATCAAAGTAACACGCTGCATGCCCCATCCTGGAAATATATGTCAACGGAGCGTCAACGATTTCAGGTCCTGCATGGTGGGTAATCTAAATGGCGCATGATCGCTGACCACCATTCAGGATGTGTCGGCAGCCTTGCAAGGCAGATCGGCAAGTGACATTCCTACCACTGCATCCTGCATGGTACCAACTTATTTCATTTACAATGCTGCAACGAAGAGTTAATGAGCATGTTAGCACAGAAAAGCAGTCAAAACATCGTATATGAACACAAACAGAAGCATCACACTTTGATTGCCCTTGATGGATGGCCAAAAATTGTTGACACTCCTTTCATGCTTCTGTTCATCATTAGCCAGGGAGTGTGTGGCAACCTCGTTGGCCTATAAAGGCGGTGAATACTGTGATTATGTATAATAACAACGAAATCGCTTTGGAATTACCTGACTTACATGACCAATATTCAATGACCCGCTGTTGATACTCATTATCACAATGGCGCAAGGCGCATGTCGCTATCTCTTTTGCCAATAAAGCCAGCCAATACCTCATTTATTAATGGCCGCTGTGGTGGGAAAATGGCACCCAGCACTACAAAGCCACGCATTTGAGTGGGTACGTGACTGGGTTAGGGTTGTCGCGGCTCTGCATCACGCCATCGACAAGGTTGAAAAACCTTCCCTGGACGGCATCCGGCACCACGATTCAGACAGAGACCTCACCAATCATCATCTCATCTCTTTCCTTTTTCTCTGTTTTGTTTCTTAGTTCTAGCCAATCAACTATCGTGCTGCGGCTACTCCCTCCCTATGCTCCTTGAAACGAAACCGCCATTTTCGTAGCTTCCTACTGACGCTGAGGTGCGATCGCCTGATCCGTGATTTCCGCCACAAATGGTGCTCTGACTCGGAGGTCATTTCGGAATGCAGAGCACGGGAAAGTAGGCTGGCAGCAAGAGACAGATGACAAGGCGACGATACGGACTCGGATGGAATACACGCGACGGGACTAGAACGACACGTCACGGACCACTGGGCTGCGACCAGAGACCACAGCACGGTGACAATTGGGCTAGAAACAAACATGGAGGACAGCTAGACAACAATAGGCCGACGAATTCAAATCGAAGACGAGGATACTGGAATCACGAGCCGAGACGCGTTGATTTGACTCCTACCGAGGGCGGAGCCACCATCTGCATTACAAGAACCACCCATAGGAGCAATATTACCACGACCTTACGCCCACATATATGATAAGCGGGCTTGGAAGCATGGAGATCTCACGGCTACTTGTTGAGGCCATCTCGGCTGCCAGCATACAGCGGAATCAGATGCCACTTCCGTATAGTCCAGGCGCGCCAATCTTTTGTGGCTCTGACATGATGACGTTCCTCCACAAGTACGAGAGCCTTGCCGCCTTCACTAGTACCGGCTCCTCTAGCTCCGATGCCGTTACGATGTTCCCGTACTACTGTTTGGAAGGCTCGGATGTTCGAGACACTGTTGTCATGATGCGCAGATACGTGGAACGAGACTGGGCTGCACTCAAGAATGAGATGCTGGATCTGTTTCGGTATACCGATAGCCGGCCCGATTCTCTTGTCTACACACGTCAATATTTGGAGAATCTTTGTGCAGAGTTTGGAGGCCGTGACGATACGGAAAGTCTTAAGTCATTCCTCCGGACCTACGATCGCATCAGTGGAGTACTCACTGAGCGCGGCATGATGGTCGAGTACGAGAGGACAGAGATGTTGTTGTGGGCACTTCCCAAACAACTCTGGAGGAAGGCGATTACCAAGCTCGGTCTCAACCCGCGCGATCTGCGTAGGTTCGACTACGGCAAGCTCAAAGACTGGATATCCTCGAAGATCTCTGCCACTGAGGCTGTTGCAACGTTTGAATTTCCCACCCCTACTGCTGCACCGATGACTACCAATGCAACAACTGCACCGCCAACTTCTCCAGCTTCCATATATTTGATTAATCCCACAGCTCTCGCAACATCTCCGGCTTCCACTGCATCTTCCACTTCGATAGCTTCTCCTGCGCCCCTGGCTCCAACGGCTTCGACCTCTCCCACGGCTCCCACAAGTACTTCGGCTTCCGCAGTTTCTTCGGCTTGCTCTGTTTCTTCGGCTCCCTCTGTTTCTTCGACTCCGGCAACTCCGAAGACTCACACGACTTCTCCAGCTTCCACGACTTCCCCTGCTTCTGCCACTACTTCTCCAGCTTCCACGACTTCCCCTGCTTCTGCCACTACTTCTCCGGCTGCCCTGGCTTCTCCAGCTCCCTTTGCTCCCACAGCTGCCGAGACTACCACGACAATTCCCATGGCAGCCAAGGTTCCCTCGACAACAGTGAAAATTACTACACTCTCTTCGGCTCCTTCTCCCACGACTAGACAAGGTACCATCCATGCTGGTCCAACTGTACGACTGGGAATAATCCGTGTTGAGCCACTTCGAGGCCCACCAGTCCGTCGACACCATTTTGTGCAGCCCAAGCACCGTCAGGAGTCTGCTGTGCCGAACCGTCCTCAGCCCACCTCGCCGTTCAATCAGAAGCCCGCCCCACCGCCGTCACATCAAGATCCTGTCCAGCCACCCCAACAACGAGATGTTCCCCCATGCCATTACTGCAACGGTCAGCATCACCTCCGGAACTGTGTCCATTTGCATACCGACCTGGAGGATGGTGTTGTAAATATCAATAACCGTGATAGACTTGTGCTTGGGCGTGGGGGACAGGAGATACCATTGGTGCCGGCTGCCCACAGGGACCGCACGATACGAGATTACGCACATGCAAGGCGTCCAATACTGTCAACACTGCCGCCACCGCGATCAGCCCGCTCGTCCCCACCACCACCACCTCCAGCGCGTCCCGTCTCTCCAGCCCGGTCTCCAGCTCGACCGACACCTACCGCTACACCGCTGCTATCACCGGAACAATTGACACAGCTGCTGCGGGAGGTCATGGAGCATTTCGCACGATCTCGGCAAGTCAGAGTCGACATGCAACCCCTTCCGAGATACACTGCCCACCCACCGCTCGCTGTACGACTGGAACGAATGCGGGAGCAGTCACGCTCTGAACGCCTTCTACACGGTGGAGCACAGGCTTGCAGACGCCGAGCGGAGCCGGGAATGCAGAGTGTGCTTCAGACAAAGGGCCTGGGAGGGGAAATTTCATTGTTTTTCACCACCACTGGATAGTAGCGCACTAGGAGGAGAGAAGTGGACTTGGAGGAGAGGAGTGGACTCGGAGGAGACGTGGACTCGGAAGAGAGAAGCACACTTGGTGGACACGGGAGCGATGCGCATTTCACAAGGGTGCATTTGGAGGGTGCAGGAGACGCTCATGGAGGATACAACTGCGAGAAGCGCACCCGGAGGATACAGAGGTCAAGCAGGCTTGACAGACACTGAAGATACGGCTGGTGTTGAGCACCATCTCGTTAAACTGGGACGATATAGCGGCTGTGGAGGAGAATTGTGGGCACCATCTCGTGAAACCGGGATGATATAGCGGCTGTGGAGGAGAATTGTGAGCACCATTTCGTGAAACCAGGACGAAACAGCTGGAGGATTGTGAGCACAGTCTCGTTAAAACGGGAAGAGATGGCTGGAGCGGAAAATACGGGGCGGATGCCGCAATGGAGGATTGTCAGCACCGTCTCTTTAAACCTGGAGGAAGAACAATCAGCACCGACTGCAAACGGGACAGAATATGAGTGGAGGAGACTTTGGTGGAAGGTTGGATACAGTGGGGTTTTGGGCAGGGTTTTCGTTTGTATTCTCGTTTCTTTGTCGTTTCTCGTTCCTTTCTTGTTGCTTGTTTCGTTTGCCGGTTGGGGTTTGCTTTCGGAGATGACGGTAAGGACGAGGAGGAGGATGGCGGAAGCGGAAAACTGCGTGCTTCGCACCAGGTGGCTGGGAAGGAGTTGTGGAGGGAAAATGGCACCCACCATGACAAAGCCACACATTTGAGTGGGTACGTGACTGGGTTAGGGTTATTGCGGCTCTGCATCACGCCATCGACAAGGTTGAAAAACCTTCCCTGGACGGCATCCGACACCACGATTCAGACAGAGACCTCACGAATCATCATCTCATCTCTTTCCTTCTTCTCTGTTTTGTTTCTTAGTTCTAGCCAATCAACTATCTTGCTGCGGCTACTCAGTCCCTACGCTCCTCGAAACGAAACCTCCAATTTCGTAGCTTCCTACGGACGCTGCAATGCGATCTCCTGATCCGGGATTTCCGCCACACTGCGACCAATTGCCACTCAGATTACCCATGATGCAAGACCAAACATCGTTGACGCTGTGTTGACGCTCATTGTGCCACAGCCGTATCTACAACATATTGTTATTTAATTTGGGCATAGTATAGCATTATTGGTGTTTAAGCAGCCTTTGTACCGTCTTCATATACTGTCTCATTCATCAATGCATTGTTCTTTAATAATCGATACAAAAATATCCTTTGCAATGGACTGCAAAGCGTCCACTGATTGTAGATACTGATACACCCAAAAATCCCAGTCCATTCCAGCATTGCTTATCAACACTGTCAGGTTCGCTCAATAGACTGCTGTCATCTGCACAATGAATGTCAGCTTCATTACCACACAGCAGACAGCGTACCAACCAGTGAATGGGCATTCATCTGGCAGCAAATCTGGATTAAAATCATTTTCGCAGTTGGGATTCTCAGTATATTCATGATGATTGAAACATTCTGCGCAGGGCAGAGCAGTATGTATATACAGATACTTGGGCAGCACACGTTGGATTTAAGAAGCTTGAACTCCCTGATTTGTGCCGGGTGGCTGTGATGGCCTTCCAGGCAGACCTGGCATCAGTTCTGGTGTCAGCTGACTGAGTCAGTTTAGTAGAGGTGCACCTGTACCTTTGCGCCTCCCGTGTGTCAGGGGATTAAGTGCTGTGCAATTGTGGCATGGATGGCTGCCGTCTGTTTGACTTTCCTGAAGAATAGCTGGGTTTCATATCATTGCAGCCATCACATTGTTATGCCCGGAAACTCAACTCCCCGTGTGTTCTCTTCTCGGATTGCAGCCTGCTGTATGTGGATTTGGCAGTCTGTTTCTTCGATTGCGGTGAGCAAAATCCTCCTTTGGCCATTTTACGCATATTGATGGCACAGCGCATTGCAGACTATTCTAACCGTACCCGAGCTCCATTCGTTGCCTTAGTAGCCGACATATTCAAACCCTAAAAGAAATTTGTTACTGTGTCTGCATATGAGATTCGGCAATATCCTGTACCATATAGGCTTCTGTAGCATCCTTAAAGATGGTTAAAGTCTGTTTCGCCTACTCTTGGGGCCGCTTATCACTACATTCATGCGCGAAAACCCCAGAGCTGACATCATCATGTAGTTTAGTCTCGCGTACTGTGTGGACAAATGCCTTCATTGACCATGGAGCTTTCCCTTTACGGGCAGCTATAAATTGGTCACACAGCTATCTATGTACAGTAGTGGTATAGTATATCATTAGTTGACTACTGTCTACTGCTATACAGATATATTCACATTCGATTGTGTGCTGCTTCTTATTCTGGCTGCTTCCTGTTTCACTCACTGTTTTTAACTGTACGTCCTGGGGCATTTCTTTGGTGCCTGCATTTTTAGCGTCACATTGGACTAAGTGGTGTCTACATTGTAGTTGTATCTCACCGGCTGGCGTATTGAGTGTAGCGCCTATCGTTCCGCTCCATGCCGATCCACTTGAACCTCAGGGCGCTGTTTGAGAAGCCATGATTTGCTGGTGTAGAAGTGACAAGGAAGATGATAATGAAAAGATGTGGGAAGTCCTGAGGAAGATGATAACGACAAAAAGTGGGAAGTCCTGAGCAATATCTGGTCAACCTCAAGTCTCAATGGACGGAGTCACAGCCATCTTGCACGTCTTCACGACATGAATTCTGCCAGATATAGCTGCAGATTACACCTGCTCACAACTGTCCTGCGATTTCCATCTGGTTGGTCTCATGATGTGTGTTTGTTTACCGAGATCGATCTATGTGAATGACCGCCAATATCTCGTGTTTGTGAGATATAATCAGCACAGTCATCGACAGAAAGGTCATCTGCTGATGTATGTCTCAAGCAATCCCCGAGATCGTATATGAAACAGACGCTAAACATCATGTAATGATGTATGGTTTGCACTGCTATTCCCAATGTAGTGGCGGTCAAAATGCTGATTTTGCTTTGTTCAAGTCAACTAAGTGTACCAACTTCAACATAAAAGAGACACCTTGCCC
>Ga0307512_10004732_pt1 | contig 14692 bp, 13 predicted proteins | sample 14_EM_MG_FD_200267 | JGI IMG/M metagenome (GOLD analysis project Ga0307512, IMG submission 200267) | Populus trichocarpa ectomycorrhiza microbial communities from riparian zone in the Pacific Northwest, United States - 14_EM | ecosystem: Host-associated > Plants > Roots > Unclassified | place... | reverse complement strand
TTAAAAAAAATCATTACTCTTATCTAGCCTAATAGTTAGCCACGAAGGGTTGGACTCGAAAGTCTGGATTGAATAGGAGAAAAGGCAAATACGCTGCCGGATCTGAGAGGGCCTGGGAAGCCATACTCAGCGACACTTACACTCTTCCGAATGCCGAAGGCATCCAAAAGCTAAAAGCGGCGAGAATTAGCTCACCTCAGGGCTAAAACACTCCAGAAACACGTTGGTCAGAATTAAGCCGAAAAACTCCTCTAGCCTATTGGTTAGATCAGTGAGCCAACTGAACTGTCGGACGAGTACAAAGTCTGAGGATATCTACTAGTGATAGTTTGAGGGTTTAACGGTCGTCGGGTAAGGTTTGAAGGCAGATTTCCACGCCTGCCGATGGGGGAAGTAGGGCAAGGTTGCCATGCTCTCACCGGTATTTACGTGTTGTTCCCCGTCAAAACAAGTACATACAGTACATCGTACTTGTATTGTATGGAATGCAATCATTGGATATTACTCGCGAGGCGACCGGCCTTCAACACCCGCCCTGACCTACCACCCATCGACGATCCTCTTTCCTTTATCCTCCGCTATTCTCTGCTTATTAGCCTTCCACCACCACTCGTGGGTCTCATCGTCACTCTCCCGCTCCCAAGGCTTCGGCGCTAGTATATAATGGACATTCTTAACCGTATCATCTCTCCAAATCTCCTTATGACACCACCTCATGGTCTTGAGTGCATTATACTTGTAGCTCAAGGGGACCCATCTCCCCGCGAACGCATCGCTCAGCAAGCTCTGGTCTGCAAAATCGTAGCTGTTTGTCCTGTCCGGCTCCGAGATGGTCGCGATGATGGTGCGGTAGATGTCCGCACATGGGACGACGACTAGTAGACCGCCGTTGAGGATGCCCGTGCCGAAGCTCGGGTCCATGCCGGTCTCCGCTGCGAGGTCCGGCGTTGCGTGCTGAGCTGTGTACCCGCAATTCTCGGGCGTCCAGTCCGCGGGGTAATGGGCATGTTTCAGGGGGTTGCACACGCAGGCATGCGTGGCTGCGAAAAGGCGATTGCTTTCCGGCGAGGTGTCAAGCGGGACATCCATCAGCTCGTCCATGTTCTGGAGCACTAGCATGTCGCTGTCCAGCTGAATCACGCGAGAGTACTCCGTGAGACTGAAGGGTTGCATTTTCGACCAGCAATCGTGGAAGCGCGGGTCATTGCTGTAGTCCTTCGAGGCGACAGGGAGGAGATATTCGATTCTTTGCGTGGGGATGCCCCGAAGCGCAAGGGCTTCACGACCGTTGGGTTCCAGGGTGTCGGTGTACAGGACCAGGAGAGGGTAGGCGGAGCCCACGGCACGGAGGGAATGCTCGAGTGTCAGCAGGCCCGGGAGGTATTTGTTGTTTGTGATGAGTGTGGTCCAGACTACGGCTTATTAGTGAAGGCTCGTGCAACGAGGGATGGGGCTGGGGACCTTTGTCAGAGTCGACCGTACGCTTGCGGGGTTCCTCTATGTGTGCCATGTGCGATAGCGTTTTATGGATAATGGAATTTAAAGTAGCAGTAGTAGGAGGAGAGACTAACTTTGATGATGGGGCCGGAAAGTGACCACCAGGACACTGGAAGGGCAGGACGGTCTTTATAGATCCGCCCGCATGCAGGACCATGAGCAGTATGATGTAGCTTGGAGCTCCTGCAGCTTCCGTAGACCCTCGCTAGCATAGCTATCCTCCATTCTAGCCCCGCCAGCTCAGTTCCTCGTGCGACGATTTGTTCGCTATCTCTGTCGTCTATCTACATAATTCAAATTCCCCGCACCGCAGACCCCGCCCTTGATTAGGATCGATATGATCCGGTCCGTGATCAAAGTGCGGGGGCTTTTAGCGTCGCCAAATCTCGCCAAGGGATAGAGATGATTAGCTGTTAAGTTCCACCACGGTGGAACGCTCCGTGGAACTTTCCGCCTTTCCCAAAAACCAGTTAACACTGCTGTACTAATTGTACGGTAATGCATGCCGGGCAGAAATGCGCATAAATTTCCCTTTGTGTTTTGTGTTAGGGCGAGAGTAAGCCGGCGAAAAATCCGAAGTAGAAGTCCTCAGAGTTGGCTGGTGACCGGGCTGGCTGGAAATCTGGTTAAATAGAAATCGCTCTGATTGGTCCGAAATTTCCAGCTCGCACTGCCCACGAAAAGGTGCTCGAAAACCTTGCATGGGCCGGGGGACCTGACTAGTGCCCCCCGTGGGTAACGATTCTCGTCATGCGGTGGGATAGGTATTTACTTCTAAAAGATTACATCACCCAGCCCAGCTTCCAGCCTGTGCACAAAAAGAGCACTCGAAGCTGTCTCCGAAATTGGACACTCCTGTTGACTGCTCAGTGCGGCCCACTTTCCAGCCAGCCTCGCCACCCAGCCCACTTCGAGGACCTCTACTATTACAGCAACTAAAATGTCTTCACCACTGGCGCTAAAAAGTTCCACGACCGCGTTTTGACTAGAAATTGTTCAACCTGTCTGGGGCCTCTCATGGTGCGGGTGATCTCTCGTCAGCAATGATTGAAGGGCCCAGCAGTTAGTACGAGCGGCACCTCCCCACCTTACCACCGTTGACATCACAGATATAGTTGACATGAGGATATCCGAACATATGTAGCATGTCTACTACCTAACTCGGTATGTTTTCGGAGCAGGTAGTAGGCGAGTGCTGATTGGTAAGGCGGGGATAACTCCTTCCGATAGCTGCCGGGAAGAGGAGAGGAGGAGGTGGTTTAATCACGACTTAAGCTAACCTCACACCCACAGACGAGTATTCTCCGGATTGGATGGGCTTCCATACAGTCGGGTTTTGGTGGAAATGGTTCTTGGGTTCCAGAACTCGTGGCCTAGTACCGTCCAATTCGTCCAGGAACGAGCCTAAGGAAATATCCAGTTCATTAAATCTCAACTTTCAACTATCAATTAACAATTAGGTAACATTATTTTTATACTAAGTACGGATAACCGAATCGACCGCTTCAACAAAAGCACAATGATGCTGCAAGTCTATCCATCCACCGCTATCCTACTGCGCAGCCGCAAACTCGTGAGGCAGTGCCTTCCTCACAAACGCCTCCATGCCTTCCGCAGTGCGGGCAACGTCCTCGAGTCCGTGGGCGAGGCCGGTATGAGACTTGAAACCGCCAGTGCCGTCGCCATTCAGGTTACCCACGTCCTTGATGTCCATGCCGTTGATGTTGCCATGAGTGTTGACGTCCACGCCATTTATGTTGCCGTGTGACATGCTCATGGCCATGTCCATAGCCACGTTGACCCGATCCATATCACCGTTTCCGCCGTTTCCGTTTCCATTCCCACCGTGATTTCCGGATGGAGCGTAGGAATCAAAAGTACCGCATCCGCAGGCACCCTCCGACTGGTCGCAGGCCGGACAAACGAGCACAGTCTTGGTGACGGGGACATGCTTGACGACGTTGACGGTGGCTGGGACGTGGACAACACTGGCGACCTTCTTCTCCTCGATTATCTCCTTCTCGCGGGGGATGGCATAGACCTCGGGGTAGACAGTCTCGCGCTGAACCTGGGTCATGGTACGAGTGACGGGATAGGCGATCTCCTTGGTGATCATCTGGGTCTTCGTTACGACAGGAAACGTCACCTGCTGCGTCTTTGTGACGGCGTAGGGAACACTCTCTACCACAGTCTCGATGCGTGTGACGGGCCTTTGGATGAGATGCTCGACAGAGACGACTTCGGTGGGTCCTGCGACGGCGACGGGGACGGCGCGGTCAACGGTCACGGTGGGACCGGGAACTGTCACATACTGGGTCGCGGCCGGAAGGTTGACGTACTGCGGGATGTATTGCGGGGCATATTGCGGGACGTGGGCTGCAGGGGCAATTGCCAGGGGGCCGCTAACTTGGATTTGGCCTTGGGCGTTCTGGGTGGCGGCCTGTTCATTGATGTAGCGGACGGCGGAGGCGGTGGTAGGGACGGGAACGTCGCAGGGAGCCGATGTGGGAATAGGGGCGACGTAGGGTACGGCGGGGGCGACACAAGGGACCGCAGCGGGTGTGGCAAAGGCATCACCCGCACCGAGGGTACGGCGGATAGTGACGGGGGGCCCGCAGGGGAGGATACGTCGGTTCTGTCGCTTCTGGAGGTTTGCGGTAGGCTCGGTGTCGTCGACCACACACATCTCCTGGATCACTTCGTCGACATAGTCGTCCGCGAAGTGCTGGCGGATGGTCTCCTCGAAGGCCACATTCTTGTTCTTGGGGTTCTTGGGGCGAGATTGGTTAATGTTGGGGCGCTTTCCCCCACCCAGCTTCTCTTGAGCGCGGGCGGCGGCGTTGCCTTTGGGCTTCTCTTTCTCTCCATCCTTGCCGGACTTCTGGGGGGCAGCCTGCTTATCGCTGCCATTGTTACCCTTCAGTGCCCCCGCCTCGGGCTCGGGAATAGCCTCACGCTTGACAAGGCTGTCCACCTTCTTGGGCTTCTTCCCCCCGGTGGGCTGCTTCTTTCCGTTGCTCTGAGGAGGCGCGTTCCCCTGGCATGGCTTCTTTCCTTTTACGCCACGGGAGGGTTTAGACTTCTCCTGGCCGGCAGTGGGCCTCTGTGACTTGGGAGCTTTGGGCTTTTTCGTCTGGACGGACTGTGCAGGGAGCTCGCTCTTCATCATGGGGTCCTCTTCCTCGTGCAGGCGCTCCTTTGGAGCAGGTGGCTGCTTCTGCTGGGACTTCTGCTCCTTTCCACCGCTCTTTCCCTTCGCGCTGGACCCAGGAACGACCTTCTTCCTGGATGCATCCATCTCCATCAGACCCTCGGGGATCTCCTTTTCATTCTCCCCCTTCTTGTCCTCCTTTTTCTCCCCCACTTCCTTCTCCTTCTTTTCAATCTCTGCCTTCTCCGGAGCATCGGCAGCTTTGGGAGACGCAATCGGCGCCTTCTGCCTCTGAAACGCCGGATCGCTCTCCATCATGCTCTGCCCACGGTCCTGCATGATTGCCGCAGACTTCATCATCTTCTCCGCCTTCGCCTGGATGTGCTCTGGCCAGACCGAATCCGCGTTCCTCTTCGCAAGATGCTCGTGCCACGTCCCACCTCCGTTCCCACCGATAAGCGACTGCACCTTGCCCATAGCATTCGTCTTCCTCTCTACACCACGGTCCGCCTCCACCGCCGCACCGGAGTTCGGCTGGTGATCCAGACTGTCGCTGACGATTCCGTACGAGAACTTCTGCCAATCCGGTTGGCCATTCGCGTTCACTTCCTCTTGTGGCTTCTTGGACGGACCAGGGTTGTTGATAATCTTGGTATATGACGTCCCATCGCTACCCTCCCCGAAGTTCAGGTCCTTCCTCATCGCCGGCTCGGTGCCCGTGGTCTTCCTTACGCCCTGTGGCTGGCTGTACGCATCGATCGCATCCTTCGCGGGCGTCTTTGAGGATGGGAATCCGTGCGGTGGGGTATAAGGCTCGAGAACTTTCACTTCCACTGGCTGCGCCGCTGACGCAGCCGTGGGCTTCCATGCCTGGCTGTAGGGCGCGGGGTAGAACGGCACACGAGGGACCATAAGAGGTGGGTAGTCGGCTGGGTTGTACCGCTCGTTTTGCCAGTACTTGGGATAGTTGTTGCCGTAGCCCATGTTGATCGGGTGGTTGGGGTACTTGGAGACATAGTTGTGCTGCGCCTTGGGCGCGGGAACGGAAGTGGCTGTATTGGAAAACATTAGATACTATCATGCAAGACAACGTAGGGAAGGCGAGAACGGGGGGGGACAAACAGAGTTCGCCGAAGAAGGCGGCAGCCAGGGCCGCGAGCTGGTAGGCTTTCATTATTGCGGTTTCTTCTACTGGGCACGGAAGATGGAATTTTGAGACGATGGTCGTGGCGATGATGCGGGCTAGAAAAAAACCTGGGGAGATGATGGGTTTATATCCGTCCGCCCCTCGGCCTGTTCCTGGGCTGTGTCCTCTCCGTCGTTGCCCTTTGCGATCCTCCGGTGCCTAGACCACCTCGCCCTGGCCGATTGCGTGTATGTCCTGAAGCCAGAAGAAATTGGAAGAAGCCCCATGGTGCTCATGGTTAACGATACATGGTTTACATGCCCAGATTGGCATATGGCGCGCACCTATGAGGTTCCAGGTGAGGCTGGCCCCGGCGGACAGGCAGTTAAAGCTCATGCTTTGCGGGTTGAGTTCTGGGCTAAGGGGGGCGGCCCCGCCGTAGCCATCATACGAACCAGCCAAGTCCGCACAGTCGGGGCGTCGGTGGGGGAGCAATTAGCTAGAATTTATGGTGCCGAGGTTTGATTCCAAAGAATGCTTATGGAGGAGGATCGACCATCATCTGGCCAGCAGCTGTAACGTGGGGTGGAGGATTTGTCGGTATATTTGGTATCAGAACCACATTCTAGACTTGGGATAGTTATGGGGGAGGACTCATGTCTAGCCGTTGATCGACGCCCACGCAACCTAGTTTCGATCACTACCGGGCCAATTAGAATCAGCACAGAGACAATCGGAGGGCTATGGGGGATGATTTGCCGTGTTTTTCCGTGCCGAATGCCGTGATAAGTTTGCCTGGTCCTTTTGGAGACAAGATGGCGGTGCGTATGCCGGAACAACGTGACTAATATCCCACACTCACCCTATGTCCATTGGACAGTCCTTGCTACCTCCTGTCTGCGGAAAGCATGGGGGAGAAGGCAGTTGGCAGATGTCCGAGCAAATTTTGTTGGTGGCGAGGTGGGTGATATTGCATGGTTGCGTGTGATACCTATCCGCCAACAGCTCGGTTGTTCGACAGATGCCACACTCCCGCAGTGCGGAGGAAAGCGAGCCGCAGACGACGTGACCCGCGATGTCTATTCCGCGCCTCCCCTAGGTACCTATAGATAGGTAGGCCAACCATAAACACCCTCGATAACTTGACTTTCATCCACATCTATTCCCATATGCCTTCCAGACCCACCTTCCCCCTTTTCTCTTCCACCAGACTTAAAAAAAATAAAAAAAAGAGACGCGGAAAGTAAATGAAGGTAATAAGGTGTGTACGATAACTCAAAATCTCCTCCAAAATCACGAGCACAGCAGAGTAGAAAGCGTTACTGGCATTGATGTCCACATATTGAAGTTTCTGTAGAACAACCCTATTCCAAACAGCCCAATCCAGCCAAGCCCCCGTCCCCCCCTTCTCCCCTTCATGGCTGGAATGGACTACTCGTTGTAGTGGTAAACCTTAAAAGACGTTAGCTTACTGCGTGGTGAATATCCGGGCCTAGGAGGCGAAGTGGGGAAATACCAAGTAGTTGGGCAATCCGTATGGCTGGTAACCAAGTCTCCTCGCCATCTTCGCGAATCCCTCTGTTTCGATGAGATTATAGAATGCGAACGGAGGAAACATAGCACCATCTCTATGGACCTCTGCTTTAACCATGAGCGCCGTTCCACCTACACCATCAAGCAGCGTCTCAGCGTGTGCACTGCCGCCCTCGACGCGCTCATACGCCATCAACGTTCGGTACGTCGCCATTTCCCTATAACCCTCGAAGATGACATCGTCTTTTCCCATCTTCGAGGCCATCTCGAGAGCCTTGGGGGAGTCGTGCCAGGAGTTAAAGTCGTACGGACGGATGGCGGAGACGCCATTATCGACGTAGCGTTGGAAACAGTTGGGGACTATGACGGACTTGTCGTGGGACGCGAGGTCTTGGATCAACGTGGGGGGTGTCTCGATGATGTCCGAGTCGAGCCAGAGAACCCACGAGGTCTCGGTGCCGATCGTGGTGAAAACGAGGGAGTTGCGTGCACGGGCCATCGCTGCGCGCCGGAGTTTCTGCGCTGCCAGGGCGTGCCTGTCCTTCTCGTTCTGCGGAGTGGGGGTGTCGAAATCCTGGCGCATGATGGTGACGCCGTGGAAGCGACCCTTCTTCGGTCCCGACTGCACCTTCCGTACAGCGTCCTCAAGCTGCTTCAAAGCTGCATTCCCCTCTCGCGTCTTAGGGACGATGAAGCCGAGCTCCACCAGCTCCCGCGGGAAGGTGAGCTTCAGCAAATTCGCCCAGTACCCGGGGTAGAACCTCGCCAACGGGGTGAGGATTAGTACGCGTTCTCGGTTGCCTATGGGATCTTTGGTGGTTTTGACATTGTTCATTTTGTAGTGAGAGATTGGACGGCGAAGACCCTGTTTTGGTGGCTTTGGCAAAGAGCTGCCACTGCCACCCCCAGGACTCAGCAGAAACATGAGAAAACCGATGAAGAGTATCAGCGCTAGAACAAGTGTTCTCGGGTTCGAGCGCCGGAGTGATCGTGCCACCATCGTGGCTGTTTGTATGTGGTGGTTGGTGCTCTGCACTGTTCTGTTCTGCCTCCGTTCAGCTCTTCGTGTTTTCTCCTTTCCAACAAGGCTGTGACAGCCAACCAAGCTTCTACCACCTCAATCTTCGGAGAAAGAAATAGGACCGAACAGACAAATGAACGCCTGCCAATCAGGGTGCTCTGATAGAACGTCCGGAGGAGAGGCAGCGAGCGTGTTGAGTGTGAGCCAGCTCGTTCCGGTTGTATTGTGTTTATCGTCCGATGCGAAGGTAAAGATTTGTCCAACAAGTGAAGGAACAAAGGTCGGTTTCGATCTTTAGCTTTTTTCGGCGTGCTAGGGGTTGGTCGTTCCCGGAGATTGAGGTGGTTGATAGTTAGGAGAGATAACACATTTTCCCCGTGCTTGCGTCCGCTATCAACTATTAGTCTCACAGGGGAATCGGATCTGCACGGGGCTTGGCGATACGCGTGGAAACCAAAACCCCAATTCCAACACATACCAGGTACATACTTATGTACATACATGATCCAGCCTGTCAGATGCACACACTTATTATGGGCAGGTGGATCTCTGTTTAAAGGTTTAAGGTACACGAATCAAAACTTCTACATATCAATGTCTGGAGACATGGTCCATTCATTGTTGCAGGGCTGACGGCAGCTCCAGTAAATACGTACGTACGGGTACATACAACAAAGTACTTAGGTAGAGTAGACAACAAAGAGTGCATAGTAGCAGGACACAAGGGCTCGCCTAAGAAGCTCTGCAACAGCCTGCAAGGTCTTGACCCACGGGAATGTCCAGTCACTACTTCATGTTGCTCCTTGTGCCACGACAAGCTTTCCCCAAGATTGCTATCCTCCTACGACCAACCTTTCGAGAAGAGCAAATTGGATCAAAAGCCTCCACCAGAATTCTGGTTCACTACAACAGGAGCTTTGGGGGTCCCAGCACCAGAAGCAAATACATACGGGTTTCTGCCGAACATCTTCGAAACTAGGGACTGCAGATGCAGAGGAAATAATTGTTGGATGAATGGTGGTGGGAAAATGGGATATGGCATTGGCGGTTATTTTCTATTTTGATAACTATTGCTGAACTGGATGCAAATATCTCTCCGGGACACGGGAAGGAAGAGATGGGTATCTGCACTAGAAATTGCGCGGAGGTGGCACTGCGGCTTGCTTCCTTAAAATGCACTCTCGCATTATGTGCCAGGATAGATATGTCCCCGATTCCCCCGCGTTGCTGGACACAACCAAACACGTACTTACTATGATGCTATGATCCATGACCTAAACAGACGGAGATACAAAACGTTTGGGCAAAGGTAAACACCCGCCCCGAATGTATGTACACACCTGCAATTAACAGTGGTATTCCGCATTCCACACCCTTACTTGAACGGCGCCGAGATTGGCTCCACCACACGCCCGGTCTTGACCATGACCCTGGGCTTGGTTGCGTTCTGAAACGTCGACTTGGTGGTCCATTCGGGTCCGATGGGCACTCGGAGACTCCGCTCATACTGGCCCTTGGTCTCGAAGGGGTGCGGGAGGGTCGTGGCTTGGAACTTGACCGCCTGCCACACAAGATGTCAGCACACGGCTTGGTAGTGGTTGGATGAATGTACCTTCTTGTCTCTCCTCTCGCTAATGATGACCTTCTCCAACTTGGAGTCCTTCCGTTTGTCTTTGCCAATACCTTTGATAGTCTGCAGCACCCTCTTCCGCCGGTTGTTCTGGCCGCGCTGCTGCTTGGAAAGACCGGTACCTGCCCACGAGCCCCATCCAGGCAGTGTCTGGTCGATAACCTTATCATCATCCTCTTCCGCGATCTGCTTCTTCTCCCGCTTGAACTCCTGGACCACATTGTCGCCGGCGAACGCCATCTTGACCAACTCGCGCTGGCTCTCTGACTTCTTGCCATTGGCGGGGATAAGGCGGATCTGGCCCTCATAGTCCTGCTCGGCCTCGTCATCCGAGTTGAAGACACGGGCAACCTTGAGCGTCAGATTCGTATCAATCGATACGCGCGTATCGCCATCTACGGCCTGCTGAGCAGCATCAAGTGCGTTTCTGCGATCCTTCGAGAGTTTGTGGTTGACTTTTGCGTTCTTGACCTCCGGCTTTTCAACGCCCAATGCTTTAGCCTTTGGCTTGACAAGGGTCTTGCTTGGATCCGCAGGTAGCCATGGGTTGACCTCCTCCTTCTCGCCAGTAGTATCGGCCATGAATGGTAGACTCTTGTCCTTGCGTGGTATTAGACCTTGGGGTGCAGAGAAGGGATTCCGTTTCGTGACTGTTTTCGACGAAGCATTATTCGTAAGCTCGATATCGTCTTCGGCATCCTCATCTTCTTCCTCGTCAGAGGCGGGCGGTGCTTCGAACTCATTTCTCTCATTCTTCTTAGACGCAAGCTGCACTTCCGGTTTCCCAGGCCTGAAGACCATACGTCCAGTCGGCACAGGTCCGTCCTCGCTGTCAGAGGCGTTACCTTTTCCACCGCCCCAGTCCTCTTTAAGTCTCTGGATCATAGCATCGTTCTCCTTCCTCTTCGCCGCTTCCGCGTTCTGCATAAATTTCATGGCCATCAACTTCGAGACCTTTCCATCCGCACTGGCCTCATCCATCTTTTCCAGCTCCTCGAGAGCCTTAAGTCTACTCTCCTCGCCCTCCTCATCGAATTGATCCTCGCTGTCATCGTCTGAACTCTCCTCTCCGTCGCTCCTAATCTCCTTTCCAGCAATCTTTCTCCGCAGGTCCTCGGAACGTTTCGCCATCTCCATAGCGCCATGCCTTGCGTCGTCGTCCCAAGCACTGCGTCCGCTATCCTTAACGCCCTTGGCCCATTTACTCTGCTTATGCTTGAGGCTCATCCGCTCCTCTGCACGCCTCCTCTCGCGCTCCATCTCCTCCTCCGAGTCAGGCTCGCCATCACGTTCCTCAGCCAGTGCAGACTGGATCGCCTCCTCTTGTCGCAGCCGCTCCTTCTTCTTGATGCGGTGGTAGGACTTCGACTTGATCTTCTTTATCCGTTTGGCCTTGAGCTCTTCACGGTACATCAGTTCGCGCGCCTTTCTCAGTTCCGCTGTACGTCGTTGTACGTCCTCAATCGACAGCTTTTGTGTAGCCAGCTGTTCAAACTCCTGCATCTTCTTTTCGGATTCCATATTCGACTCCTTCAAGATTCCAGAGATAGAGGCTTCAAAGTCGTTCAACGGTTTAGAGTTAGACGCCGATATGGGGACTAGCTTCTTGGATGCGGGCACAGGCGCATTAGGCGCATTCGCCAAAGGAAAATTTAGATGATCCGCTTCACGGTTGTGCTTGATGGTATCCACCCACCGCTTCAGCGTCTCCTTCGTCTGGCCGTACGCCGCGGCACGATCAATCTTGTCCTGCATTCTTCTCGCCAGCGGGGCCGACAGTTTGCCGGGAACACCCTTCTTTTCGCTTTTCCCTTTGTCATCGGCAGCAAGTAGCTTCAGCGATTTCTTCAACGCCGGATCAGCCACTGATGGCAAGAGGTCTTGGATAGTAAGCTTCTTGGAGTCGGAGCCAAGCGCGAGGTTGTATTCCCCCGCCGCCTTCCCCTCGTTCGAGTCCTGGATTCGTGCGCGCTTTGTGGGGCGTTCGTCGAAATTGGGTAGTGCAATGATAGCGGATTTTAGCAATTCGAGCGCGAGTTCGTCTTCTTTCTCGCTTTCGTTGTCGGAAAACTTCGTAAACGAATCGTCGTCAGATTCCCCTTCACTCGATCCGGCACCGAAATCCCCAACATCATCATCCGACTCCGGTGCGGCGCGTTTCTGTCTCTCCCTGTCCTCCTCCCCCTCCTCCTCTCCACTGCCATCTGAAACTCGATCCAGCATTTCACTAAGATCAATATAACCCTCGCCTTCCATATCTTCATCATTGTCGCTATCCTCCCCCTCTTCATTTAGATCCACCTCCTCCTTCTTCCTCTCTTTTCCTTTTCCCTTTATCCCTCCGCCAGTACTTCCCCGAAACGCGAAATCCTCGAAGCGCTCCTCGTCACTCTCTCCCATGGCGTCGTCGGAGTCGATATCGGAATCGTCGTCTCCATCCACTTCGCCGAGGCGCCACTCATTGCCGTCCGAGTCCTCGCCGCCGTCTACACCCTCTCCGTCGTCATCGTCCTCGGAATCCTCTTCGTTCCGGGCTGTACGTTTCTTCGACTGCGTCTTGGAGTGCTTCTCGTAGCTCTCCGTGGCCGAGGCAATTGCAAAGGCGTTGAGTGCACGCTTTTGGGCGCCGCTGCGGGATTTTCGGTTGTTGGAGGCGGCTGGAGCTTCTTTCACTCCTGTTTTGGATTTGGGGGGGGCCTTTCGTGCCATATTCTGTAGTGATTGTGTATGGTGGTTGTAGGTGAGGTTTCAATTGAACTGGGGGAAATTTTGATGTGGGCACAACCGCTAATGCAGGTGCTATTTACCGGGTCTTGGCTCAGATGAAGTTTGGACTCTCTTTAAGTGAGCATCACACTGAAACTCGGTGCATAGACTCCAAACAGAGCAGAGTAGTCTAAGGGTAGTGGCGGTAAGATAGAATACAGGCGCTTTTATTATCCGCAAAGGACAGACCAGTACAAAGGAAAGCCAATGAAAGGTGAAATAGAAAGAAACGCATCCGCAAATGCAACAGACCATGCCTGGTCCGCAATCCAACATTAGAACAATCACCTCCTCCTTCCCCCACCTCCCATGGTCCTGTCACCTCGAGGACCGTAGCTCCTGCTGCGACTCCTTCCACCACCGCCACCGCTTCTCCGAGGCGGAGGACTCCTAGATCCGCTCGCGCTACGGGAACTGTCGCTACTATAGCTGTAGCTTCTACGGTACCGACGAGTACCACCGCCATCCCTGCCACCGCCACCCATTCCTCTTCCACCACCGCCGCGTCCTCCTCGGTTCCTCCCGCTATTCATAGGAGGCGGCGAGTAGTTTCCTCCTCCGCCGGCGCCGGCGCCGACTCCTCCTCCTCCGGTACGCCTACTCGCACCTTGGGCAGGACGACGCCGGTAAGACGACCGGCTCCTAGACCTCGATGGGCTCCTAGAACGGCTGGAGTAGCTTGGGGACCTCGAACGGGAGCGCGACCTCGTACGCGGACGGTAACTGTCGCCCCCGGCTCCTCGGTAATTGTCGCCTCCGGCGCCGAAAGATCTTCCACTTGACGCAGTCGGTCCGGCAGGAGCGCGACGAGGCGCCAGCGGCGAGCGGTAACGAGAGTCTCCGCCACCACCTCCTCCGCGGCGACGACCTCCTCGCGGCGGGGGTCCCCCACTGGGTCCGGATGGTGCGGCGCCGTAGGGCGTACGCCGTGGAAGAACGATCGAGACGTTTATAACTGCACCGTCTAGCTGGCTTTCGTGCATGTGCGCAATGGCGGTATGTGCGGAAGCGGACGAGTTGTAAACCACGTAACAGAGGCCGCGGTTATGGTTAACTGAGCAATCACCGCCGCGACGTTAGCATTTTCCGCAATCGGGCGTGTAGAAAGGGAGCAATTAAGTTTACGTACACTGGCGATTCATCGGCATCTCCACCTTTTTGATCTCACCGTAAGCGCCAAAGATCTCAGCAATGTGCTCTTCAGTGACATTCTTGGTGAGCTTTTCGACAACGATCTGCCGCAATTGACACACGTTAAATCTTCAGCTCAACTACCCGCGTCGGCCCGGGGACACACGTACCTTCGTGCTCTGAATTCCAGTCGGACTGGGGCTTCGAGTGATGCTCCTTCCTCTACTGGGGCTCCGACTCCTGGAACCTCCCCGTGAAACCGAACTCGACCTCGAGCGCGGCGTGAGCGACCGAGACCTACCATGGTGTGAAGTGCGGGAGCGACTGCGAGTGACGGATCTTCCGCGCAGCGGCGGCGAGCGGAAGCTAATCGAACGACGCGTGCGAGAGTAGGATCGCGAGCGGGAGCGGGAGCGATCCATGACGAATCTGAATTGTTGTTGGGAGAAGTATGTAGGTTGTCTGCTCCTGTCCGATGCTTGTTGTTGCTCTGCACACAAGGCTAACGCGACGCCCGCCAAGACAACACTACTCGTAACTAGCTCTTCGCCAAGATTAAATGCGGATCTGATAAGACGGGCAAGCGGCGCTCCATGTATCTAGACGATTCAACTGTGCACACTTGACTTCCTTCCACGAGTGCATGAACCAACCAGGAAGAGAGGAAGGGACCCGGATCCCAGAGAGGTCCAACGACTCTGTGTCCCTGCCTCGTGGGAATACATAGGAGACAGAAATCGAAGGGCCTGGAGCCCTGCACACTGCGGGGCTGATCGCTTTTCATCCGAATCCCCCCTCCTGCGTCATGGAACCCGCACATATATGGACGTCATCCGG
>Ga0307512_10004731_pt1 | contig 14692 bp, 18 predicted proteins | sample 14_EM_MG_FD_200267 | JGI IMG/M metagenome (GOLD analysis project Ga0307512, IMG submission 200267) | Populus trichocarpa ectomycorrhiza microbial communities from riparian zone in the Pacific Northwest, United States - 14_EM | ecosystem: Host-associated > Plants > Roots > Unclassified | place... | reverse complement strand
CTTGGATTGAAAACCAAGTTAGGCTTAAGGCCCAACTCTAGAGATATGGTCGCTCTTATATACAAGTGAGAGGTCCCTACTCCTAATTGGGAGAACAATAGAATGATGGGACTTCCGCAGTAATGACATATAGTAGTGAGTCAGGAGGAGTCAGCTATGAGTCAGAGCTAAGAATAGAAATGCGCAGTAACAAGTCAGAGGCTAAAGATGGTGATATGCAGTAATGAGTTAGAGCTTGATGATGTAGGACAATAAGGAGTGAGGTAGCCAATGGGCTTTGAGGGTGACATGGCAATCCAGGAGGATACATGATACTCCTTGGGATGGCATGACTTGGGATCAGGTGATAGGTCAGGTGATGGGTCAGGTGATGGATCAGGTGATGGGTCAGGTGATGGGTCAGGTGATGGGTCAGGTGATGGGTCAGGTGATGGATCAGGTGATTGGATAACAAGAATATCTTGGGAATGAAATAAGTGGGCCAGAAAATGAAAATTGGGGCCCAGGATCATAACAAAATGAAATCTCAAGAAGAAGGATAAAGCTAATGCTTACCAGCAGTCCCAGAAGGGGCTTCTATCTTACTTCACAAAGCAACCAAAGGTCCTCATCTCTCTGACCATTCCTATTCCAGCTCCTGTGATCACATATGCAATGGAATCAGTCACTGACACACTGCTTTCTGGGCCTCATGCGATGGGAAACACACCAAGCACAGCACTTTCAGAACCCAATGCACATGGCGTTGACATTCTTGTGGCACCAGAAAACACTGGAAACTTGCCAGTCCTTCCTGATGCAAGTGAAGATGATGAAATCACTATGTGTCACAGACTGCCTCCCTCTTACCTAATCTTTTCCTTCCTCTTTTGTACTTGACTCCGGACTGCCTTTCTCCTGCTTACCTAAGTTACCTATGGACTGTTCTCACGTTTTCTAGAGACTTCCATACAATTCCATTAGCTTCTATTTCCTTCTATGACCTTCCATCACCTTCTATGATCTTCTAGTAGCTTCCATGCCTCCTTGTATATATACTGTCTCTAGTAGCATAGAACAAGTTCCCTAAGCTCATTCTATTCATGCAATACAGGTTATTGTCACCTCCTTGAACACATGCAGCTTCTCCCTGAAAGGACCTCTTTGTGATAGTTGACTTAGTTGCTATTCGCCTTTCATCTCTAAATGTCTTCAAGGTCACATGTTGTACCTTGCTCGATTCCAAGTTGTGTCTCAACTTGTGTAATCTTCACTTGTTCTCAGACAAGTCACATGATGTCTCATGTGATCTCTTTCAACCTCTCAAATAAATCATGTGATGTCTCACATGATCTATCCTGATACCCAATTCCCAATGCCCACTATTCCTCTTTGGTTTGCCAACACGCTTACCGAATTAGGTCGACTTCCTAATTGGATTGCCCACTTGCTTTCCTATTTGGGAAATACCCCTGTCAGAAACTCCAGAACTCAAACGATTGAAAGATACAGTGACCTGACCGTGACATTAGAACAAGCTTCTCTTCACCAAAAATGACTTCAACCCCCAGAGACGTGAAAGGGAAAAGCCAATCCAAGGATTGGCATATTCGTTACCTACCTGAATCTGACGACATCTCTCCTGAAGCATTGGGTACTCTTAAATGCCCATTCAACACAATCCCAGAACCAAAAGACAGCATACCTGCTGAATTTACCGAAGATGTACAACACTTACTTGGAAGTCAAGATACTGGAGCACCCTATACAGGCTACTATGCTAGGCTCAATAATGCACTGGTATCTGTCAGCAACATCTATGGCGTATGGTTCGAAGTACATGTCTGAGAAAACAAATTTGAATGCTTTCGACTGGCCCAAAACAAACTCAGACTCAAGAATCACCCCCTCCCCAGGATTAATTTCATTCTTCTTGAAGAAAGTGGAGAACCTTCTCAACCACCGTCTCATGCTGAAGGACCATCTGAACCAAAGACTCAAGGTCCATTTGCAGTGGCCATAATAGCTGCAACAGCCTTGGTTGAAAAGGAGCAAAAAGAAAGACCCCTTACTCCATTTGATGAATCTTCCAGCAATGAAGATGATGATGAAGACAAACCAAGATACAAGGATGTCTTTGGATCCTTTGGAATGTGTTCATCTCAAACAGCATGCAACAAACCTCCTCACTGACCTTGTGGCACTGGAGATGACCCCTTTTCTCTTGAAAATCTTCCTCAGGATGATAAGGAAGAAAAAGCATGCCAACTTGAGGGTATCCACCCAGACAAGTACAATGGAGATCATTCCCAAACCACAAGATTCCTGGCTTCTTTCAATTGGTTCATGCTTATGAACTATAAAGCCAATATTGCTAGAGACCCAATCATGCATAGCATCTATTTCCTTTCACTCCTTGAAGGACCAAAATGTGAAGGATGGGTTGATGCAGCCAATTGATGGCTTTGACACATTGTAGAAGATCCAAGCATGATTCCACACTGATCAAATGCCTGGAAAGAACTCAAAAAGTGATTCAAAGAGGCCTTCTCCAATTATGCAGAACGCAAAAGGGCCCAAGACGAATTAAAGAAACTCAGGATGAAGAATGACAATCTTGACAAATATCTTGCCACCTTCGAAACCCATGCATTGTGTGCTGACATAGATATGAACAACCACACAAATCTTCGAACCTTTGCCCTTGGACTTCCACGATCACTTGCCAATGCATGTATTAAAATGGAAAACCCTGAAACCTACAAACAATGGAGGGCCACAGTTCAACGCCAACAAAAGATCTATTTGAAGACAAAATTGCTTCATTCAGAATATGGGACCTTCAATACTAATTGTACCCAAGGACAAGGACAGAGACAAACCTCTGGATGGGTCTGGTGTCGCCCTGGTAGCAACAACCCAGGATCCAACAATCAAAATTGGCGCAGACCAGGAAATCGCACACAACCCCCTTGACCACGTCTCCCTCCCCAAGACGATAATGCTATGGATATGTCTGCCATTATCTGCAAAGCCACAAATAACAAAGAACACAAGGAGTACCAAAAGACTGGCCAATGCTTTGAATGTGGAAAGCAAGGCCATCTTGTCCGCAATTGTCCCAGCAAAAAGACATGCGCTCATACAACTCACACTGTTCAAATCAAAGACAATGACAAATTGGTTGTCTCTGACTCTCCACCTGCAACCACATCTCTCGCCACCCAAGTAGCACATTTATCTGAAGAAGATTGAAGTGCCTTTATGGATGAGATGCATTCCCTTGGAGAAGATATGGATTTTCAGGCTGCCTGAGTATTATGGCTCTTGCTCAGGCAGTTCTCAATAATTCTGGTTCTATGTACATAGCTTGAAAACATGCAATACAAGTCCCCTTTCAGCTACGAACCAGAAGAAAACAAGTTGATCGAAAAGCACTTCTTGACAGCGGAGCAACGGAATGTTTTATTCATCCCCATGCAGTAAAACAACTTAAACTTGCGACACAAATGTTATCCAAAGCACAAAAAGTTCAGAATGTAGATGGGACTGATAACAAGGCTGGACAAATTTTAGAAGCAGTAGATCTAACAGTCAATAACAATGGAGAACAAGCACTTCATGCCTTCTACATTGCTGACATTAGACAAGATGACTTCATTCTTGGCTACCCCTTCCTTGAAGCCTCAAACCCAGACATTGATTGATGAAATGGTTGCATAGACAGCTTTACCACGATTTCCACAGCTAAAGCTAATAACTGGCAACCTATTCTAAAAGGTACTAGACAAACCGAGACCATGCCTATCTGGGTAAAGTCTATCCCTGGATGGGAAGAAGGCAACAAAATCTGGTTACAAACTAGAATTGCTAAAACTACTGTAGCCTCACAACTAGCCCAAGACACTGCCAATAAAAAGAAATGTACTTGGCAAGAAATTGTCCCTGAATGGTACCATCATCATGGAAAAGTCTTTTCAGAAGAAGCCTCAGAACGATTTCCCACTAGACGACCTTGGGACCATGCTATCAAACTCAAAAATGATGCTCCTACGTCAATTAATTGTAGAGTTTACCCACTGTCACCCAAAGAAAAGGAATAACAATGCGAATTCCTCTCCCAAAATCTATGCTTACAAAGGATTCGCCATTCTAAATCCCCTTATGCCAGTGGATTCTTCCTTATTCAAAAGAAAGATGGTAAGTTTCGTCCAGTTCAAGACTATCAAAACTTGAACAAATGGATGATCCCCAATAAATACCCCTTGCCATTAATCTCCGAACTCATTTACGACCTTGCAGAAAAACATCTATTTTCTAAGTTTGACATTTGGTGGGGTTACAACAATATTTGCATTAAGGAAGGTGACAAATACAAAGCCGCTTTTAAAACCAGCAAAGGACTCTTTGAACCAACAGTCATGTTCTTTGGACTAACCAATTCTCCTGCCACCTTTCAAACAATGATAGATGATATTTTTCAGGACGAAGTCGCCCAAGGATGGCTCCGCATCTACATGGATGACATGATTATTGCTACAGAAGATGATGAAGTACTCCACGAACTCCGCATTAACCACATTCTGGATAAACTCAAGAAATTTGACCTATTTCTCAAACCCAAGAAGTGCAAGTTCCACCAACGCAAAGTTGAATACCTTGGAGTACTCATCGGCAATGGTACTGTCAAAATGGATCCTATCAAAGTCCAAGGCATTGCCAACTGGCCAACCCCTCAAACTGTTAAAGATGTACAAAGCTTCTTAGGGTTTTGCAACTTCTATAGAGCATTCATCAAGAATTTCTCTGATATTGCACGCCCTCTGAATGATTTAACTTGCAAAAATGAGCAATTTGTTTGGACAGATGAATGTAACAATGCCTTCTTAGAACTCAAAAGGATGTGTAGCAACTACCCAGTACTTCGCACACCAGATTGGACCAAGCAATTTGTTATGGAAACCAACACATCTGGCTATGCATTAGAAGTGGTCATTGCTCAAGAATTTGAGGACAGTATTCATCCTATTGCGTTCCACTCTCGAAGCCTTCTTCCTGCAGAAAAGAATTATAACACACACAACAAAGAACTTGCTGGTGTTATCTTTGGATTCAAATGTGGCCGACCATTGTTTCTTGGGGCCATACATGCAATTTACATTTGTACTGATCATAAAAACTTACAGTACTTCCATGATCCACGCAAAGTTACCAGACAACAGGCTAGATGGATAGAATTCCTCCAAGATTTTGACTACACTCTCAAGCATATTCCTGGATCAACAAACACCGTTGCTGACTTGTTGTTGCAAAGAAAAGACCTTAACAAGGGGGTGGATACTACTGAACCATGTATTCTTCTCCCCAATCACCTCTTCACACCAACAAAAACTACACATGCTAACAAAATTTTCCTTGAAGATGACCCAAATCTAAGACAAGATATCCTCCAAACCCTTCATGATTCCCCTGCAGCTAGACACCCTGGTATCTCTAACACTTGGGAACTTGTTTGCAAACAATACAAAGGCCCCAGACTTAGAGAATTCATGGAACAATATATCAAAGGATGTGCCCACTGCCAAGAATCCAAGACTAACATACATTGATCAAAAGCACCCCTACAACGTTTCAATATACCTGTTGAAGAAGGTCCCTTCCAATATGTATTGATGGACCTGATTACAGACCTTCCCAAGTCACAAGGTTTTGATTCCATTCTCACAATCATCAATCAAGGCTGTTCCAAAGCAGCTAAATTCATTCCATGTACAAAGACGATCAATGGAACAGGCATAGCACTCGAGTATCTGAAACACCTTGTACCTTGGTTCGGACTTCCCAAAAGAATTATTTTGGACCATGACCCCCAATTCACCTCTGCATTCACAAAAGAAATGTGTAAGGCACTCAGAATTCAACAAAATCTCTCTACAGCCTTCCACCCTTATACAGATGGACAAATGGAACGCATGAATGCTTGGATTGAACAGTACTTGTGACCTTGGACCTCTGGAAAGCCTTCTGCCTGGAGTCAATTATTACCTGTTGCTGAATTCACTTACAACTCTTGGAAACACAATGTTGCTTGTCAATCACCTCATGAACTTCTGATTGGAATCAAACTACAAGTGATTCTGAAACATCTAGAATCTTCAACCCCTGCTGTGGAAACATGTCTATGCCTCCTGGATGAAGCAAGGCAATCAGCCCAGAAACTTCTTCAATACGTACAAAACTGCAAGGACAACAAAAAATTAATGGAAATTAATGGAAATTAAAGAAGGTGACCAGGTTTGGCTTGAAGGTCACAACCTCACTATCGCCAGCAATTGTAAACTCTCCCCAAAACGATATGGACCCTTCAAAGTTTCACAAAAGATCAGTCCTGTGGCCATGTGACTTGCACTTCCTCCATTGATGAAAATACACAACGTGTTTCACATGGATCTCCTCCTTCCTTATAAGGAGATGGAGCAATATGGCACACCTTTTATATGACCACCTCCAATCATCAATAGCAAAGAAGAATACAAAATTGAGAACATTCTAGATGCATGGCGACATGGCAGAAGATGAAAACTTCAATACCTTGTGCACTGGAAGGGATATCCACACTCCAACAACTCTTGGATTGATCACAAGGACTTATATGCCCCAGACGCACTGGCAGACTTCTATCTCACAAATTCCGCTACGGCTGGATGACCTACTGTCATGGTCAGGTCACTGTGTCTTTCAGTCATTTGAATTCTGGAGTTTTCAGTTAGGGGTACTTCCCAAATAAGAAGTCGACCCGACATCTCAATTAGGAAGTCTTCCTAATCCAGTAATTGTGTCAGTGAACCAAAGAGGAAAGGCAGGCGTTGGAAGTCGGGTGTCGGGATTAGTCATGTGAGACGTCACGTGACTTATCGAAAGGTCAAAGAAGATCATGTGATACATTACGTGACTTGTCTGGAAGCAAGTGAAGATTACACAAGTCGAGACACAACTTGGAATTGAGCAAGATGCAACACATGATCTCGAAGACATTTAGAGATGAGAGGCAAATAGTGACTAAGTCAACTATCACAAAGGAGATTCTTTCAGAGGGAAGCTGCATGTGTTCAAGTAGTGACAATAGCCTGTATTGCACAAATAGAACAAGCTTAGAGAACTTGTTCTATACTACTAGAGACAGTATATATACATCAAGACATGGAAGCTACTGGAAATTGGTAGAAGGAAGTGGAAAGTTATGGAAGGGAATAGAAGCTCATAGAATCGTATGGAAGTCTCTAGAAAACGCAAGAACAGTCCATAGGTAAGTTATGTAAGCATGGGGAGAGTGGTCTAGAGTCAAGTATGAAAGGAGGAAGGAGAGAAGATTAGGTAAGTAAGGGGTAGTCCATGACATTACCCCCTTGTTAATGTCCTTTAGATGTCAATGTCTTTGTCAACAGCAGCGCAATGGCCGCATTCAAAATTGGGGTGAGAGGGGTAGACTTTGCAGTCTTCAAACTTATTGCATAGGTCATGGGGGCGAAGGCAATCTGTTCTATTGTGGCCATATCGTAAGCAATGTCAGCAATAGCCAAGGGAGTAACACTCCTTGATGTTGTGGCCGGTCTTACCACACCAATCACACATTTTGCCATTGTCCTTGCCCCAGGCATGTATGGCATGATTGCGGATGGCGACTTGAGCTTGACAGCCTCTCTTGCCCTTGAAGTAGGGGGCCTTGTGCATGTCGCGGTCGATGCAACAGCGGATGTAAGCTATGGTGTTAGCAGCGGCAAGACGGTCCGAACTCCAGTACATGGCCAGGCATTCATTTTGAAGGGACTCTTTCAGGGCTCCAATGCGGTGGGCGATTTGGTTAGCTTTAGAATAGTGAGCATGGAAGTATTGGACCTCGCCTTGCAGGGTGGTGTCGTCCTCTTGCTTCAAGGCCCAATCTACTAGATCAGTAAACTGCATGTCTTCTGTCAGCAAGAGTTCATCTTTTGGGGAGATGGCAGTGTGGTGTTGCCCAACTGAACGAGCATGAAGGGGGCAAGAGTGGACTGTGCAGCCATGACCATTGGTGGCAAGGAGTTTGGGAAAGGTGGTGTGGAGGTCGTAAGAAATAAAAGGGGCGATGATGTCCTTATCGCCATCAGGAATGACAAAAAAGTGGCAAGTGCCAATAGCATCGAAATTGTCCTTCCATCCTGGACCAGGGTGTATGCCTGGTTGAGGGCCAGTGGAACTAGGAGTGCGTCCTTCCATGTCAGCATCCATTGCCTCAGTCTTCAATGTGTTGGCTTCAGCCTGTTGGTACAAGACTACAGCCATAGGTGAAACAGGAGAAGGGGAGTGGGATAGGACTTCCTCAATGAAGGCAGGAATGACAGGTGAGGTATAGGTAGAGTTAGTGGTGGAGGTAACTGGGGGTGTGATCGACACACTATTGTGGAAGTAAGGGGGAGGAATGGGAAGTGGCTCAGGACTGGGAATTGGAGGGCTGTTGGGAAGGTTGGGCTCATTGTAGTGTTCAAATTCTGTCCCAGGATATGACAAGGTAGGGGGTGAAATAATGCCCTTGTAATGGTCGATGTCATTGAATGTTGTACTGGCATGAGCCAGCATGAGTGTGTTGGGGGTGAGCACCAAGGTAGGAGCAGGAGGAGATCGATCAATGGGGAGGAGGGAGCAGACAGTGGGGAATTGGCGGCAAACTTCCTCTTCCTTGATGTTGAGGAGACGAGCGATGTGCTTAATCGTCTGTTCATGGGGAAGAGCCATCTCATCACTAGTAGGGCTGTCCAGAAGAGGGGAGGTGACGATGTAGGAGGTGCTGTGGGTACTGTTGGCAGGGGACAAAGAGCGGGAAGGGATGAAGATGGGGGAAGAGGAGCGGGACATTGTTGGGATGGTTGGGCAGTTGTGTGGCATATGGAAGGCAAAAAGTGAGTTTGGATGGTCGATGCAAAGGGGACAGTAAATTGGAGGAGCTTTTGCAAAGTATTGAAGAGCCAGCATGGAGAGGGGATGAGAATCATTTGAGGGATTCTAGTGGTCTCTTTATACTGTAGGTTATCCAGCCATAGCGGAATTTGTAAGCATAAAGTCTGCCAATGCGTCAGGAGCATGTAAGTCCTTGTAATCAATCCAGGAGTCATCAGAGTGTGGATAACCCTTCCAATACACAAGGTATTGAAGTTTTCGTCTTCTGCTGTGTTGCCATGCATCTAGAATATTCTCAATTTCGTACTCTTCTTCACTATCGATGATTGGAGGTGGTTGTGTAAAAGGCGTGCCATATTGCTCTGTCTCCTTATAAGGAAGGAGGAGATCCATGTGAAACATGTTGTGAATTTTCATCGATGGAGGAAGTGTAAGTCACATGGCCATAGGACTGATCTTTTGTGAAACTTTGAAGGGTCCATATCGCTTTGGGGAAAGTTTGTGATTGCTGGCGATAGTGAGGTTGTGACCTTCAAGCCAAACTTGATCACCTTCTTTAATCTCTGTCAGTTTCTTGTTGTCTTTGCAGTTTTGTACATGTTGGAGAAGCTTTTGGGCTGATTGTCTTGCTTCATCCAGAAGGCGTAGACATGTCTCCACAGCAGGGGTCGAAGATTCTAGATGTTTCAGAATCACCTGTGGTTTGATTCCAATCAGAAGTTCATGAGGTGATCGGTGAGCAACATCATGTTTCCAAGAATTATGAGTGAATTCAGCAACAGGTAGTAGTTGGCTCCAAGTGGAAGGTTTTCCAGAGGTCCAAGGTTGCAAGTATTGTTTGATCCAAGCATTCATTCGTTCTGTCTGTCCATCAGTGCAAGGGTGAAAGGCTGTTGAAAGATTTTGTTGAATTCCAAGTGCCTTACACATTTCTTTCACAAATGCAGAGGTGAACTGGGGGTTGTGGTCTGAGATAATCCTTTTGGGAAGTCTGAACCAAGGTACAAGGTGTTTCAGATACTCAAGTGCTACACCTGTTCTGTTGATCATTTTCATGCATGGAATGAACTTAGCTGCTTTGGAACAGCCTTGATTGATGATTGTGAGGATGGAATCAAAGCCTTGTGACTTGGGAAGGTCCATGATTAGGTCCATCAATACGTATTGAAAGGGGCCTTCTTCAACAGGTGTATCAAAACATTGTAATGGTGCTTTCAATTGATGTACATTAGTCTTGGATTCTTGACAGTGAGCACATCCTTTGATGTATTGTTCCACAAATTCTCTAAGTCTGGGTCCTTTGTATTGTTCGTGAACGAGTTCCCAAGTATTAGAGATGCCAGGATGTCCAGCTGCAGGGGAATCATGAAGGGTTTTAAGGATATCACGTTGGAGATCTGGGTCATCTTCAAGGAAAATCTTGTTGGCATGTGTGGTTTTTGTTGGCGTGAAGAGGTGATCGGGGAGAAGGACACATGGTTTGTTAGTATCCACCCCCTTGTTAAGGTCTTTTCTTCGCAACAACAAATCAGCAACAGTGTTTGTTGACCCAGGAATGTGTTCAAGAGTATAGTCAAAATCCTGTAGGAATTCTATCCATCTGGCTTGTTGTCTGGTGATTTTTCGTGGGTCGCGGAAGTATTGTAGGTTTTTATGGTCAGTACAAACATGAATTGCATGTGTGGCTTCTAGGAATAGTGGACAGCCGCATTTGAATCCAAAGATTACACCAGTAAGTTCCTTGTCATGTGCGTTGTAGTTCTTTTCCGTGGGAAGAAGACTTCTAGAATGGAATGCAATGGGGTGAATACCATCTTCGAATTCTTGGGCAATAACCACTCCCAGAGCATAGCCAGATGCGTCAGTTTCCATAATGAATTGTTTAGTCCAATCTGGGGTACGAAGCACCAGGTAACTACTGCATAACCGTTTGAGTTCTAGGAATACATTATTGCATTTGTCTGTCCAGATGAACTGTTCATTTTTGCAAGTTAGATCATTCAAGGGTCGTGCAATGTTGGAGAAATTCTTAATGAATATTCTGTAGAAGTTGCAAAAACCCAAGAAACTTTGCACATCTTTGACAGTTTGGAGGGTTGGCCAGTCGGCAATTCCTTGAACTTTGACAGGATCCATTTTAACAGTGCCATTGCCAATGAGTACTCCTAGGTATTCAACTTCGCGTTGGTGGAATTTGCATTTTTCTGGTTTCAGGAATAGATCGTATTTTTCAAGTTTATCTAGAATATGGTTGACACAAAGTTCATGGAGTACTTCATCATCTTCTGTAGCAATGATCATATCATCCATGTAGATACAAAGCCATCCTTGAGCAATTTCATCTTGAAAGATGTCGTCCATCATAGTTTGGAAAGTAGCAGGGGAGTTAGTAAGTCTGAAAAACATTACTGTCAGTTTGAATAATCCTTCACTTGTTTTGAAGGCAGCTTTGTATTCGTCACCTTCTTTAATGCGAATGTTGTTGTATCCCCATTGGATGTTGAATTTAGAGAAGAGATGTTTTCCCACAAGGTCATGAATAAGTTCTGAAATTAATGGCAAGGGGTATTTATTAGGAATCGTCCATTTGTTTAAGTTTTGATAGTCTTGAACTGGGCGAAACTTGCCATCTTTCTTTTGGATGAGAAAGAATCCACTTGCATAGGGAGATTTGGAATGTCAAATTCTTTGTAGATGTAGATTTTGGGATAGGAATTTGTATTGTTCTTCTTTTTCTTTAGGAGACAGTGGGTAAACTCTGCAATTGATTGACATGGGAGCATCCTCTGTTAGTTCGATTGCATGATCCCAAGGTTGACGGGCAGGGAATCATTCCAATGCTTCTTCAGAGAAAACTTTTCCATGACAATGGTACCATTCAGAAATGATTTCTTGCCAGGTGCGTTTCCTTTTGTTGGTGGCATCTTGGGCTAATTGTGAGGCAACTGTAGTCTTAGCAATTCTTGTTTGAAGCCAAACTTCATCGCCTTCTTCCCAACCAGGGATAGATCGTACCCAGATGGGTGTGGTTTCTGCTTGTCTTGTGCCTTTAGGAATGGGTCACCAGTTATTAGCTTTCGCTGTAGAAATTGTGGTAAAGCCATCTATGCGACCGTTACGCCAGTCTACATCGGGGTTTGAGGCTTCAAGAAAGGGGTAACCAAGAATAAAATCATCTTGTCCAATGTCTGCGACATAGAAAGCGTGAAGGGCTTGTTCTCTGTTATTGTTGACCATTAGGTCCACTGCTTCCAGGATTTGTCCAGCTTTGTTAGAGGTTCCATCTACATTTTGAACCTTTCTTGCTTTTGCTAGTGTTCGTGTGGTTAGTTTAAGTTGTTTGACAGCGCAAGGGTGGATAAAGCATTCTGTTGCGCCACTATCTAAAAGTGCTTTTCAATCGACTCGTTTTCTTCTGGTTCATAGCTGAAAAGGGACTTGTATTGCATGTTTTCAAGCTATGTACATAGAACCAGAATTATTGAGAACTGCCTGAGCAAGAGCTGTAATACTCAGGTGGCCTGAAAATCCATATCTTCTCCAAAGGAGCGCATTTCATCCATGAAGGCGCAGCAATCTTCTTCTGACAAGCGTGCTACTTGCACAGCAAGAGACGTAGATGGGGAAAGAGTTTCGGAGACGACCAATTTATTGTCATCTTCGATTTGGACAGTGTGAGTTGTACAAGCGCATGTCTTTTTTTTGGGACAATCGCGAACAAGGTGGCCTTGCTTTCCACATTCGAAGCATCAGCTGGTCTTTTGGTATTCCTTGTGTTCCTTGTCGTTTGTGGCTTTACGGATAATGGTGGACGTATCCATGGTGTTATCATCTTGAGAAGGAAGATGAGGTTGAGGTGGTGTGCGATTTCCTGGTCTGCGCCAGTTCTGATTGTTAGATCCAGGGTTGTTGCTTCCAGGGCAACGCCAGACCCAGCTGGAAGTTTGTCTCTGTCCTTGTCCTTGAGTACGATTGTTGAAGGTTCCATACTCTGAATGAAGTGACTTGGTTTTCAAGTAGATCTTTTGTTGTCATTGAACTGTGGCCCTCCATTGTTCATAAGTTTCGGGATTTTCCATTTTGATACAAGCATCAGCAAGTGATCATGGAAGTCCAAGGGCAAAAGTTCAAAGATTCGTGTGGTCGTTCATGTCTATGTTGGTGCGCAGTGCGTGAGTTTCAAAGGCAGCAAGATATTTGTCAAGATTGTCATTTCTCATTTTGAGCTTCTTCAGTTTATCTTGGGCCCTTTCATGCTCTGCATAATCAGAGAAGGCTTCTTTGAATCATTTCTCAAGTTCCTTCCAGGCATTGGATCAGTGTGGAATCATACTTGGATCTTCTACGACATGGCAGAGCCATCTATCAGCTGCATCGACCCATCCTTCGCATTTGGGTCCTTCAAGGAGTGAAAGGAAGTAGATGCTATGCATAATAGGGTCTTTGGCAATGTCGGCTTTGTAGTTCATAAGCATGAACCAGTTGAAAGCAGCTAGGAATCTTGTAGTTTGAGAGTGATCTCCATTGAATTTATCTGGATGAATGCCTTCAAGTCGGCATGCTTTGTCTTCCTTATCATCTAGAGGAAGATTCTCAAGGGTAAAAGGGTCATCTCCAGAACCGCAAGGTCAACATGGAGGTTTGTCGTGTGCTGTTTGGGATGATCGCATCCCAAAAGATCCAAAGACATCTTTGTACTTTGGCTTGTAATCTTCATCATTGTCTTCATCACTAGAAGGGTCATCGAATGGGGTGGGTGGTCTTTCTTTCTGTTCTTTGGCAACTTGTTCTGTTGCGGCTGTTATAGCTGCAGCAAATGGCATGGTTTCTTTGGGTTTGGATGGTCCTTCAGTGTGAGACGGTGGTCAGGTTGGTTCTCCACTTTGTTCAAGAAGAATGAAGTTAATCCCAGGAAGTGGGTGGTTCTTGAGTCCTAGTTCATTTTGAGCCAGTCGAAAACATTCAAACTTGTTTCCTCAGACATGTACTTCAAACCATACACCATAAATGTTGCTGACAGATACTAGTGCATTGTTGAGTCTAGCATAGTAGCCTGTGTAGGGTGCTCTGGTTTCTTGACTGCTTAACAGATGTCATACATTTTCGGTGAATTCAGTGGATATGCTGTCTTTTGGTTTGGGGATTGTATCGAATGGGCATTTGAGATTACCCAAGGCTTCAGGGGAGATATCGTCGGTTTCAGGTAGGTAGCGAATGTGCCAATCCTTGGATCAGCCTTTTCCTTTCACATCTCTGGGAGTCAAAGTCATTTTGAAAAGGGAAGCTCATTCTAATGTCACAGTCAGGTCACTGTGTCTTTCAGTTGTTCGAATTCTGGAGTTTTCAGTTAGGGGTACTTCCCAAATAAGAAGTTGACCCGACGTCTCGATTAGGAAGTCTTCCTAATCTGGTAATCATGTTGGTGAACCAAAGAGGAAAGGTGGGTGTCGGGAGTCGGGTGTCGGGATTAGTCACATGAGACATTACATGACTTATCGAAAGGTCAAAGAAGATCACGTGATATGTTATGTGACTTGTCTGGAAGCAAGTGAAGATTACACAAGTCAAGATGCAACTTGGAATTGAGCAAGATGCAACACATGATCTTGAAGATGTTTAGAGATGAGAGGTGAATAGTGACTAAGTCGACTATCGCAAAGGAGATTCTTTCAGAGGGAAGCTGCATGTGTTCAAGTAGTGACAATAGCCTGTATTGCACAAATAGAACAAGCTTAGAGAACTTGTTCTATACTACTAGAGACAGTATATATACATCAAGACA
>Ga0307512_10004730_pt1 | contig 14694 bp, 16 predicted proteins | sample 14_EM_MG_FD_200267 | JGI IMG/M metagenome (GOLD analysis project Ga0307512, IMG submission 200267) | Populus trichocarpa ectomycorrhiza microbial communities from riparian zone in the Pacific Northwest, United States - 14_EM | ecosystem: Host-associated > Plants > Roots > Unclassified | place... | reverse complement strand
CTAATCGGGTCAAATAAATGTATATTTATTCGATGGTATTCGATGGTATTCGATTGTATTCAACCCTACTCGATCCGATTCGCTCCATTTCTGGCTGGGTATCATCCTTGCATCACCCCAGCGTCTGCACCTTCGGGTCACCTGCAGTCCTTGGACACCTGTGAAGACGTCCTTGAATATATGGCCACCATTTCCCATTTCTGTAATTGGCTTCTCGTTTAAAAAGGTAGACGAGAAGGGCGAAGAAAACCTCATTGCGGCACTCGAACACCGAGATCGAATATCCGATCTCGTCATTTACGATCAAGCGGGAATTTCCCTGAAAAGATTGGTGGTTGTGATGCAAGAACCACTTCCAGCTCTAACGGATCTCTATATCGGCACTTTCCACTTGGAGTCTCCGGTCACCCTTCCTGATGCATTCCTTGGAGGATATGCCCCACATCTACAAACATTCAGCTTACAGAGGGTTGCCTTTCCGGCATTTCCCAAATTTGTGTTGCATGCCACTCACATCGTCTTCCTTTCCCTTTACGAAATCCCGGATCCCTGGTACACTTCCGTTTCTCCCGAGGCAATAGCAACTTGTCTAGCCGCGTTGCCGGATCTTGAAACCCTCATAATCGGCTTTCGATCTCCTCCGTCTAGCCCTCTTCAAACGACACCGCCTCCACGGAGGCGCTCAGTCTCACCCGTTCTCACGTCCTTTCGATTCAAAGGTGTCAGCGAGTACCTGGAAGGTGTCATCGCGCGGATCGATACCCCCCATCTCGACAAGCTTCGCATAGAGTTCTTCATGGATCTCATTTTCGACATTCCTCAACTCCACAGGTTCATCGGTCGCACGACAAGGCTTTGGCCACTCAATCCCGCTCAGTTACAGTTTTCCGGTGATGCGATCACGATTTTCCTTGGATCATCACCAATTCGTCTCGAGTTGGGAATTCTATGTGAAGAGCCAGATTGGCAGCTTTCGTCTGTGACGCAGGTATCCAACGAGCACTCCCCCCTCCTTTCTCAGGTGGAGCAGCTTGACATCTGCGAGTCACCTTCTATTGAATTAGCGGGAAAAAACGAGGTGGATTCCTCCCAATGGATAGAGCTCTTCCGCCCGTTCAGCGCTGTGCGGAGTTTGTATGTGTCTGAGACGCTGGAGCCCCTCGTCGCTGCTGCTCTGGGAGAGCTCACAGGGGAAAGGACGATGGAGGTGTTACCGGCACTCGGAAATATTTCCTTGGATGAACCCGAGCCATCCGGATCTGCGCGATACGCTATGGAGTCATTCGTTGTCGCCCGCCAGGTTTTGGATCATCCCATAGTTCTCCTACGGCGGAAGAGACAATCGCTACGCGAAACCGAGTCCGCTTCATCCTCAGATGAATAATGTGCGCCCCATTCTGTTCACGCCCCACACCGTCTCCCATCCCCTATCACCCAGATTTGACGCGTGGGTTTTAGGGAACCGTTTCTTCCCTTAGCCCATGGTACCTTATCTCATTACATGATATCTTACAATATTCTTACCCAGGAAAGGAATTCTCTCTAAAAACGTGCTATATGTTATCTGCGGAGCATGTTTCACTAAATGCTTACCATGCACCTTCGTAAACGGCAAGGAAACCCCATTTATCCCCGATGAGACAGTAATCATCGATACAAATGATTATTTCCTTTCTTCTAACATACTGTATTTGTACCACATAGACTTAGCAGCACGCGCGCCGCGATAAGGTAAATCGAAAATAGGGGGGAACATAAGGGAAAAGTCCATATTGGTCGCCTGCCCAACGTCACTGCACGAGGTGCAGCTGCTACGACTGAACGATGCGGTGTTTTTCCATTGGGCATGCCTCTGAGAGAAGGCCCCCTATATCCGCGTCTCTACGCCCTCTTGCTAGTAACTGTTCGTCCACTCTCGAAGGCGCGCGGATGATGTAACAGGCCGCACTCGCAACAGGTAGATACTACAGGAAGGCATTACCTAAGACTGTAACATCGTAAACAGGGTCATTTCTGATACGACCATGAAAGAGGATGAATGGGCACCTCGGGGTCTGTACCTGAATGCTACCAGACGAGGAAAGGGCCATGCTCGAGATCCCCCTGTAACTGGTTCAAGCTTAGGGCACGTCAGCCTCGGTGGTCAATAACGGCGCGCACAGGCGCAACACCATCCAAACATTTACTCTGGTGCGTTAGAAAACGTTGCTTACCCTAGGAGTCCGTCACAACTATTGTTACACCCCCTTCTTTCGTAGGTGCTTCCAACTGGGAAATTGGATTTGAAACATTCATCCTTCCTATAATGCCCTTCAGAAGCTCTCCTGGACAATACTCAGCCAAGAAGTAGTAGAGGCATCAAGGGACTCACTTCTATTCGTCTCTCTGTCATTACCTTGGCCGGAAGTGCGAAGATGGAAAGTAAACTGGGCCATTACCACCTCTCTCAAGTAAAATTGTTCATCTGTTTGTCACTTGGATCGCAGAGTGAATGTTCTGATGCTGGAAGAGGAAGTAAATATGAGGCGGATGGGCGACAAGGGACTCGGGGAGGGACTTGGCCAAACGAACACCAGTATGGATTGATTTCGTGGGCGAGAAGGCCCGAGAATGATACATTGGGGAACAGATAGCGACACGGAAAGAATGAAGCTTAATGAAGGCTTATGTGGTCAATACCCTCCCCAAGCTTTACTGAAACTGTAAAACAGTCATGGAGTATCGGATCAAACGATGGCATCAATTTTGCGTTGCCATCGTGAATGTACTGGAGAATTGTCTTGGACTTGAAGTAGTTCAAAGTGGCCTTGGGGTGGTGGCAGTGGGAAAGGTGCTCGGCAACTGGGTGGACGGTTAGACATTTTCCCGTCACTCCCCAATAGGTACCGGGAAAATCGGGAGGAATATCATCAGGTCGTGGTTGAAGATATCGGTAGAGAAAGACCGGTTGGTGTCCGGGCCGGGACAGTCAGTCGCGGCAATCCTCATCGATGACTGAGTACGTTGAGAAAGCTTGCTCGCCCCGCTTCTGAACTAATCGGCTAGGGTATGTTTCTGTATTTCATAGCGGTGGACATTCGACTCTGAGTGGCAACCCTTCTCAGGGCTTGCTGATGGCAGACCATTCTATACGTCCCCCGGAAAAGGGCACGTCTGAGGAAGAACCCCCGGGCCAAAGTTTGTATATCTGCAATATCCGTAACAATCGCTGACCGTTCTAGTGTAGAACAGGTGACAATCAACATACTCCCCGATACCGCCCTCCTAGAAATATTCAATTTCTGCAAAGTGGATACAAAGGTCGCACCCATTGACACTTTTCTCTCCCTGTGGCCCTGGGCTCTGAGATGGAAAACGCTGTCACAAGTGTGTCGAAAATGGAGACATGTCGTCTTTGGATCACCTCCGCGTCTCGACCTCCGAATTATCTGCACTGAGAAGACACCCACAAGGACATTACTGGATATTTGGCCACCCCTCCCTATCATCGTGATGTGTGTACCCTGGCATACGGTGGATGAGAAAGGCGTAGAAAATCTTATCGCAGCACTCGAACACCGCGATCGCATATCTCGAATCTACATCTCGAGTAGAATAATCCCTCCATTACAGAAATTGGTCGCTGCGATGGAAGAGCCATTTCCAGTTTTGACGCATTTCCACCTTACCTCGATCGATGATTCCCTGCCGATCCTTCCGGAGACATTCTTGGGTGGATCCGCTCCTTGTCTACGGACATTCCTCTTACGGGGCACTCCATTTCCGACATTACCTGAATTTGCTTTATCTGCCACCCACATCACCGATCTCGACCTTCTCCATGACCGAAATTCTGGGTACATTTCACCCAAAGTATTGGCCACCTGCGTGGCCGCTTTGTGCAATCTCGAGTCCTTTTCCGTTGAATCCCGATCCCTTCATCCTTCCCCTGACCAATCAAGTACCCCTCCCCCAACGAGCGCTGTCCTCCCCGCTCTCACTCGCCTTTCCTTCAGAGGCTCTAGCGAGTACCTTGACAACCTCGTCGCTCAAATAGATACCCCTCTACTCAAGCAGCTCATCGTGGCATTCTTCAAGGACACTACCTTACACACTCGACAACTCCACGATTTCATTGAGCGTACAGAAACCCTCGGGCCATTCAATCAGGCTGTTATGGAGCTTTCTGGTCGGGTGATCAAGATCATCCTTGGAATACCAATTCGATTCGAATTCGAAATTAGATGCGACGGGTCTGAATCCCAAGAGTCACAACTGTCATCGATGACCCAAATGTTCGGCCAGCAATTGCCTCTCCTGTTTTGTGTTGGGCAGCTTGAGATCCGTGAGGCTCATTGGGAGACTTTCGAGTGGAGAGATGACCCACCCATGGGCACCTCTCTCTGGCTGGAACTATTCCGCCTCTTCATTTCTGTGCAGAACTTGTATGTATCCAGGAAACTGGTGCGTCCTGTTGCAGCAGCTCTCCAAGAGCTCAATGGGGAAAGGACCATGGAAGTGTTACCTGCTCTGCGTAACCTTTACTTGGAAGGACTTCAGCCATCCGGAACTGTGCAGGAACTCATAACATCATTCACCGCTTCTCGACAGTTATCTGATCACCATATAATCGTCCAACGCTGGGAACGATACTAATTCCCGAGAGTCGGACGATAAACATTACACTCTACCATCGATGTCATACATACTCCGCATTGATCCGCTACCACGCGCGTGCCTATTCCTAGGGAATTCTTTCGCTGAGTCCCTTACCATCCCTTTCTCTCTTCATGACCAGTCTAGTAGGGTGCGTCAGCGCTGCACATAGTTGTCGTGGGATGATACACCTTATCTTCACCCCGCATTTCTCTCCTGACTCGGTTCCACTCACTATTATCCCCACTGTTCTGTCTTCCACGACACCAGCGGTAACAAATAGCTTTCTTCCTCTAAATACACTGATAGCACGCCCTATGTCTTTTGCTGGAGTCTGTTATATTTTACAAAACCCGTTCTTGTACTCGTTTACTAGGTGATGTTAGTTGTCCCGTCCCGAGATACCGCATTTTTATCAGTCGCTCCGCCTCGGTGAGTACGACCTACTGCAGCTGAACAGACGCGTGTGTCCGTTGCGGCGGTCTTACGTCCTGCTGCACCCTAAACGGTACGCTCGTAGTAGCCCACTCTAAAGAATGTGTTCTCCCAGACTCCTGTCTTTTAGCGTGTCGCCTAGTAGTAACATGATAATGTCCTTTGAACAGGCTCCCCCAAGTCCCACCCACCACTACATCGAGACTTTTATTTCCGGATTTCGTTTAATCCCCCTTTATGTTTGAAAGCACTCAATGACCCGAATACGACGTATCTATCATGAGTCACGAATAATATGTATTTGCCAAGGCATACAGCGACGCGCAGCAGGAGGGAGCACAGCGAACAGGCTCACCAGGTAGCTCCATTCTTGCTAACAGGAGGTTGCCATGACGACCATTCATCGCGTGGCTGACTACATCAATGTTCGCAGAACCATCGGATGGTCGAAAAGTCAGAGCGCACCGAGGTCAACAGGGAGGATGACGATGAAAGTTTCTGCCCTGGGAAAATTGACGCGGATGACGAGACTTGTACATTGTGGGCGGCCTTCTCAGAAGGACCGAGAAGTCAGCAGTCTGGCTATCAGGAAAACAGGGAAGAACGTACAGAAGGTCCGAATTGGTTTCCTACCCGACCTCATCATGCAAGGTTTAAGCTCAGCGTCACCACCGTGTCAGCGAACGCTCCCTTTGTATAATGTTTTTCGAGGTGCAAGGCTCCATGTCCGTCTTGCTGCACGTTTTTGAAAGCCGCTCTCTTGTCTACTCCCAAATAGGATTGTCCACAGCGTAGCGTGCTACACCTATCACATCCAAATAGTAGCATCGAGCGCCATTAGGAACTCTGGCAATGAAGGCGGGATCATAGCGGATGACGGACGTCGCTGGTCCGTCGCTGCTTTGGGACACGATAGGACAAGAAAAAGATTCAATAAATGCGTGAAGATGCACAGAAAAAGTTGCGTACCTTTTGAACTTATTCACAACTATCATTAAACACTTTCCTTTCACCAACGCCCCAGCCGAGAAATCGCGTCCTCGAAGACCATCGTTCAAACCACCCACTTCAGAAACTTGTCCATGCGATAGTTGGGGCATAGTGGATCAATTTTCCGATCGATGTGCATATCTGTCATCAAGTTAGACAAATGTACAGGAATAGAAAGAAAACGTGCCATAATCTTCCCGCCCTCCTGCAGACCCTATCGTCGGCGATTCGTCACTGGTGTGGAAGGCAATGTCAATTATCAGACATGCTTGAAGAGCTGTACGAGTATGTCGTGGCATGCGACAACGTCCCCGGAGCATGCCCAGATGGGTGATACGGGGATTTGGAAAGGGACAGAGTAACGGGAACACCAACACGAGTATACATCGTCCTCACATGTAAGGTTAGCTGAGAAGGGACTCACCAGGCTGCCAACTGAATACCTTCTCCGAATCTCCTTTGTGGGATTTGGACCATGGAATCAGGTGACAGGTCATGCCATCAATTTCTTGTTGCCGTTGCGGAATGTGGAGAGGGTTTCTCGATACCCACTAGTACTCGTCTGGGAAGAGGAAAACCGGGACGAATGCCAACTCAGAGTTGTGGGCGATAGAGAAACGGTGTTGATGTGAATTAACAATAACTGTTGAAAAAGTGATTTGTGATTATAGGGAGAATCGGGGCGCAATAATGTCACCATACAGCATACGGTGGTCACAGGCTGATGGGAAATTGGGACGAGGTGCCGGCATTTCCCTCGCGTCGCCATCGCACCATCTGACACGATATTCTCACCAATCTCACAACTCAAAGTACGTTCGGAGTACCTGACAGGCCCCCATTTCTGGAATAACCAACTAGCGTGTATCTCTAGCACCTTGTCTAGCACTACCGAGATATTGAATCTGGGTCGTAACGCATCTCGGGAATCTGTGATGAATGGGCCTGAGCATTCCGTGCTTTTCCGGGGAGAGAGTGCCAGTGAAGAACGACCGCAGTGTGGGTGTTTCCTGGAGCGTCCGCTACAAACCGCCTACTGACCCTGCATAGGTCAGATAACGATTGACGTGCTCCCCGACGACACTCTCCTAGAAATATTTGATTTCTACAAGGATAATCTCGCCTATCATAACTCGTTCTTCCTGTGGAGGTGGATAACGATGGCACAAGTATGTCGAAGATGGCGAAATATCATCTTTGGATCACCTCGGCGTCTTGACCTGCGAGTAGTTTGCACCAACACAACACCCACAAGAACATCGCTGGGTATCTGGCCGCCCTTCCCTCTCTCTGTACGTCGCGACCCCATGCGCCGTGAGGTGGATGAGAAAGGTTGGTCAAACATCATCGCGGCATTCGAACACAGTGATCGCATATCCGATGTCAAAATCCTCAATATCGATGGCCTTGCATTGGAAAAATTAGCCGCTGTGATGCAAGGGCCATTCCCAATTTTGACGTATTTCCATCTTCGCTCATTCGATAAGTCGATTCTGGTCGTTCCTGAAACATTCTTGGGCGGATCTACCCCACGTCTGCGAACATTCACCTTATGCGGCATTCCATTTCTGTCATTTCCCAAATTTGTTTTCTCTGCCACTCGGATTGAGAAACTTTCCCTTTTCGACATCCCCAATTCTGGGTACATTTCACCCGAGGCAATGGCCACATGCCTGGCCGCATTGCCCAATCTCAAAACTCTTCACTTTGGATTCCCATCCCCTCTATCCCGCCCTATCCAAATCAGTCCGCCTCCCCTGACACGCTCTGTCCTCCCCGCTCTCACTTTTCTGTACTTTCATGGCGTTTGCGAGTACCTTGAAGACTTTGTCGCCCGAATAGAAACCCCCGTACTCGGCGAGCTCCACGTAATACCCTTCATGGACCTTATCTTTCACATTCCGCAACTCCACGATTTCATCCGTCGTACAGAAGGTCTAATGCTGCCATGGAATCACGCTTGTATGGAGTTTACTGGTCCGGGGATCAAGTTCATCCTCGGACCACCAACCCGGTTCGGGGTGGAGGTTGGATGCAAAAGGCCAGATTGGCAACTCTCATCGATCACGCAAATATTCAGCCAGCCATTGCCCCTTCTCTCTCACATTGAGGAACTCGAGATCCGCGAGGGCTTTTGTTTAGAGCGCACAAGGTGGAAAGATGATCCAGACGTGGACCCCTCGCTGTGGCTGGAATTATTCCATCTGTTTATCTCTGTGCAGAATCTGTATGTATGCAAGCTACTGGCCCCCCCTGTAGCAGCCGCTCTTCAAGAGCTCGGCGAGGGAAGGACCATGGAGGTCTTACCTGCGCTGCGAAACCTTTCTTTGGAAGGGCTTCAGCCAGCTGGACCTGTTCAAACAGCCATACAGTCGTTCGTTGCTTCGCGACAGCTTTCTGGTCACCCCATAGTCATCCAAAACTGGGTAGGTACGACCATTTGCCTATTCATTTTTATTTGGATGGCGATTGTTAACTTTCTCTCACGCTATTGTCGCATCATCATTTAATCCACCCTGTAGTATCTCCTCGGTCGAAGTGGGTGGCAGGTGTGGCGGTTGGATAGTACCCCCATTCTCTCCCATTCCCATTCTCCCTACATCCTCGGTACTAGCCCCAGCATTTGGCCTTCCATGGATAGCCGAAAAAATGTTTACCCCTGGCAAGGACACATCCTGTATCTTCGTTGTTCCCTTCTCTGTCTGTTGTATTCCCTAAAAATTCATTTTGCCGCTTGTATACATGGTCTTGGTCACCCAAAGATGTCGAGTGCTCGTTCAGAAATCCAGGGTCCATACCTGCATGCAATCCCAACGTGTTTGAGTCTTCGCAGTCGTACCTGCACAAGCCCCACCAAATACAACTTCAAGTTCTCGTGGCGGTTAATATCATCTTGCCAAAATTATCGCTAAAATTGCGGGATTTTTCTTTTATGGGGTATGCTTCATAAATTGGAAACGACATTCCTTTGTAAACGGTTATATCCCTCTGTTTCTTCCCCATGAGAACTACCAATTGTCAGGGACGAATAATCATTTCATTGCTAGTGGCGTACTGTAAATACATCACATGGAACTCAGCTCCACGCGGCACTGCATCACATGAAAAATGAGCTCCAGCTCGGTCACTGTTATTGTCCCTAACACCTACATTTTGCCTTCGCATGCACATCCAAGCGAAACGAGAAAGATTCCCGCAGTACAAACATCGTCCTGTCGAGTCTCTCAATTCCTGAAACGACAACTGCCCTGCGTCCTTCCCCATCGTGATGGAAACGTCCCCTGGCGCGTGCATGTCCCAGCGCGTCGAAAAGATTGCGTACAGCCACTAAAGCACGCTGCGGGATAGCGCGCACCTATGCGCTGCTATGTGACGGTAAGAATCCAGCTCCGCCAGTGGCTCCAAGTCGAGCTAGGCGGGAACATCTCAGCAGTGGCGGACAAGAGATACGTTCGCAGGACCGTCGGATGATCGGAAAATAAGTGGGGATAACAAGACGGAGACTTTCATCAGCAGCCATTTCAAAGGGCCAAAAGGCCAGTCAGGCGACTTGGGAAGCAGGGAGAAGCATACGGGCAAAAATCCAAATCGGTCGCCCTGCCCGAGGGTGCAGTGGCCACCACCGGACCAGCCAACCATTTCCTATATTACTTCTTCTGAGCATGCTTCTGAACCGAAATTCCGTCTCTGTGTCCCCACTAGATACTTGCATGGCATCAATTGAGATATTGACGCTGAAAACAGTGTCATCGCAGATACGACCATGAACGTAATTCAACGAGGCCACTCAGAGCCAGTATGTAGATACCACAGACAAGGAATACGCATTGATCGAGCTCCCTTCGCATCTAATCCAGAAGGAGCGCGTACGGCCTTATTGACTAATGATAAAATGCCCGGGTCTGGAGTTAATACGCGCATCGAGTCGAAGAGAAGCTGCGCACCTCACAAGTCTGTCGAAACCATGGTTGTACTCCCTTCCCTCATAAGCAATTCATCAAAGAATTCGCATCTTCAATGTCCGTCTTTCCCATTAACCTCTTCCATCAAAACATTTCCGAGGAATTATTGGCCAGGAACGGGTAGAGCAAACCAACAAACTCACTGTATTCGTCTCGGTCGTCAAATGTGTGAGGACGGTAAGCAACTGTGCCATAACCTTCTCAGGAAACGTTGTTAATTCATTTGTCAGTGGGATTAAAGGGTCAATGTTCAGATTTTGGACAAGGAAAGGAATGTGACTGTGACGTAGATGCGCGACAGGGTACTTGGGGAGAGACTTGGCCCCAAGAACGCCCCGAACACTAGTACGGGTTGTTTTAGCATGCAGAGGGGCGAAAAGATAAACGTCGGAGGATAGAGTGATAAGGAATGAATGAGAGGCTTACCTGGTCAACTCTCTCTCCCAAGTGTGGGTGAAAACGTACGTAGGTCATGGGGTTTCGAATCGAACCATGTCATCGATTTCTTATCGCTACTGTGAGTTCCATCGGGACGTTAGCCTTGCATTGGAAGTATATTCCAGATGGCTTCCGGATTGCGGCAGAGGGCAAGCTGCGCACTGCGCAGCATGGGATGGATGTTTAGACGTTTCTCATCCCCGTTCTCATCACCCTCAGGCAATCGCCGAGAAAAACAGGGAAGACCATCAAGTCGTGAATGTAGATAACTTGGAGCCAAACACGAGGAATTGAAACAGAGGAACAGAGGGTGTCGTCGAGCGACCAGTTTGGCAGCAGAGGGTCTGGTCACGTGATGGGATTTTTCATTTTTCATTTTTGCAGACGCGTCAGCGCCTCTCCCGCTTGTTTCCAACCCGAGGGCAAGTCCCCATCTGCAGCATTACAAGACGTCGTCCATGTACCCCAGCACAAGCAGGTTGTCCTCGCTGCGAGGGCAACTTGCAGGACATCCCATCACCCGAGCGGAGTCGGCGCACATCGGAGTACTCGACGGTTTCCCCGACGAAGGCGACGATCTGTCAAGAATCAGTCATCTTAACACCGACGAGGTCCTCCAAGGACCCCTTCCACTCCCATCTGCGAACCCTAACCCTGTATCCAGGACAAGCGGCTGAGTATTCGTGTCCGGACGATGCTCGCCGATGCGGAGCTACCCGACATCTACTGGTGGGACGCCTTGCAGTACGAGGCCCTCCTCCACAACGTCTCTCCGACACACGCTCTCGAGGACTGTGCTCCTGAAGAAGACTGGAGCGGCAACAAGCCCGACGTCTCACGACTTTCGCATTTTCGGCTGTCGTGCCTTCGTGCCTATCCCGGGCAAGATGCGCGGTAAACCGTCCGCCAGGTCACTCATCTGCACGTTCATCGGCTACGCCAAGCAGCGCAAGGCTCATCGCCTTGTCCATCGCCCATCGGGACGCTTCATTGAGTCCCGCAACGTTATCTTCGACGAGGGGGACCAGCAACACCTTCAAGCGTATTATCATCGATGCCAACGACGCGGCACCGCCACCCGTCAGTCCCACATCCTCTCCCCCTTCCACTTCCACCACTCCTGCTGCCGTTCCCGTTATCACTGACACGCAGACCACACCCATCGCCTCGCGTCCAAAATGCATTGTCCGTCCGCCTGTGCTAGACGATGACCCTCATTCCTCTTACGGTCGGACTCGCCCCGCGGAGCACGTGAACGTCACCCTCACTGATGAAACCAGCGTTCCGTGATCGTACAAAGAGGCTAAGGTACGTGACCTCACTCATGTGGAAGAGCTCATCTTCAACCAAACGGTTTACCTTTGACGCCAACCCTTCCAAAGCGTCCTTGGCGCACTCACGTACCTCATGTTGGGCACGTGCCCTGACATCTCCTACACCGTCGCAACTCTCGGTTGTCACGCAGCTAACCCTGGGTTTGACCGCCCGAACGCTCTCGACCGCCTCTCCAAATACCTCTGCGGGACTGCCGACCACAAGTTAGTTTGCCGCTCTGGAGTCGCTGAAGGAGACAACAATCCCTCTTCCAATTCCCTTCGCATCGACAATCAGCCCGTCATCGCCACCGCTAGGAACCCCGAGTTCCACAACCGTGTCAAACACCACCAGTTCTTCTGGCACAAGGTTGAACGCGGTGACAGCGCCCTCGACTACGTGCCGACTACTCCCCAGCTTGTGGATGTCCTCACCAAGGGACTCGCTCGAGAGAAGCACGAAAGGTTCAGAAAAAATGAGATAGTTTTGTGCAGTGAGGATTGAGGCCTTGAGGCCTTGAGGGGGCGTGTTGGAGGACAATCGCGCCACGAAGGTTTGCTCTCTCATTACTTCTCATTCGGACATTGTCATAGCTTTTACTTGTACGTTTGACAAGCCTCGGACTGGGACTACGTTTCACTGTCGTTGGCTTATGATAGTTACCATTATTCTTCTCACTTCAATATAGGCCTCAGTCTTCTAACCTATCAGACCGAGCGTCCATCTTTGTCCGACACATCATTCAATGCTGATAATGTGAATGGGTATGAAGATGGATCGGCACAAGATAAGTGCTATACAGTCCTGCCCAACGTCACCGCACTGGCCATCATTTTCCCGCCACATACAGTAATATCTTCCAAGATGCGAGGTTCTGCATCCATATCGTTGCGTGTTCCCGCAAGCCATCCCCTTTCTCACTCTGTAATCTTGTTGGGTCGACGATGGTGCCCTCAGTGAGTAATAAATAAGTATCGGGGCTGGTGCATACTGATTTAGGGCGGAGTGGAAGTGGCCAAAATGAACGGCGTACTTTCCGAGATCGAAGCAAACAGCACAACTGTTCCGACAGAAAAACCTATCCTCGATGACTGACGACTGATCTTCCTAGCACCCTCTTCAGGACGTTGTCTGAGCTATAGATAAGTGAGGAATGCCGTAGTAGCTAAACTAACTCACAGACGCGAGCATGTCCGCCACCACCTTCGTCAAAATGGAGAGTAATTATGCGGTAATTTTCCCAAGGACTCGCCATGGGATCGCAGTGTCGATGGTCAGGAGTTGGAGGAAGAAATGAGCATGTTTGAAGGTTGACGAATATGTCATGGTCTGCGGCAATAGCCCCAGTCACGGAACTATGAGAGTTGAACATGGTTGGGATGCTTGCTAGATAATTGGGGCTTCGGGAGCCGTCGCAAACATCTGCACATCAGTCGGGGCTGCGTCGCCGGCGACTGTTGGAGATGGTTCTGGTGGGGGTGCTTGGCAGATGGGAGTACACCGAAATGAAATGGAAATCCGGGAGGTAGCACTGGGGCTCCGTCTGACTGGGCAGAGATTGATTGAGAGAACCAAGCGGAGAGGTGAGAACGTGGAAAACGCGGGGTTACAACGTGACGGGGCCACTTTTCAGATTTTTGGTCCGTGGTAGGGCGATTTCGCGACATCGTAAGCGGGTTGGACTAGAGGTTGCAGATTGATAGATGGGACGACATGGTCTCGGAGGCGGCATGGATCACCCACCTGTGACGTGGCCTGTGACCCTCACAGCAAAGCCAACTTGTGACGAGAATTATCAGTCGAAGGGCCAGCTAAATGCTTTGCTTGAAGACATGCAGATAGTACGAGAATTGAGAAGTCAAAGTGGTGTGCGAAGATGTCCGATGGCCCGAACAGAAGACGCGATGACGGGCCGTGACTGGGAAACGGAACGGAACGGAGGCGCGACTCGGACAGCCGAGGCCGAGTCAACTGATCACAATCATCCCGATTCATCCGATCACGCAAACGCGATCACGATCAACTCGTGCCCGTACCCACACTGCGGGTCCTACAGCAGTCACGAACGTCGAATCCCCACCTATGAGTACTCGCGAGTACGTCCAGGCGATGGCAAAGAATTCCATTTATGTCGAGGAAGTGTCTCGGCGTGAAGGACCAAGTCAACGTATGTCTCTTTTCGCAGTGCCCATAACAACCGCAGACTGAGCCAATTCAGCCAGGGTGACCATTGACGTACTCCCAGACGAATCCCTTCTGGAGATATGTGATCTCTATAGAGGGGAGCAAATCCTACCCATGTTCGAGTCCGCGTGGCGGTGGACAACGCTGGCACATGTGTGTCGAAGATGGCGGGCTATCATCCTTGCATCGCCCCAGCGTCTGCACCTGAAGGTTACCTGCAATTATAGAACACCCGTGAAGACGTCCTTGGATATATGGCCACCATTTCCCATTTCTGTAATTGGCTTCCCGTTTCCTACTGTAGATGAGAAGGGCGAAGAAAACCTCATTGCGGCACTCGAACACCGAGATCGAATATCCGATCTCTTCATTTTCGATGAAGCGGGATTTTGCCTGAAAAGATGCGTGGTTGTGATGCAAGAACCACTTCCAGCTCTAGCGGATCTCTATATCGGCACTTTCCACGAGGAGTCTCCGGTCACCCTTCCAGATGCATTCCTCGGAGGATCTGCCCCGCGTCTACGAGGATTCGAATTACAGGGGGTTGCCTTTCCGGCATTTCCCAAATTTGTGTTGCATGCCACTCACATCGTCTCACTTACCCTTTTCGAAATCCCGGATTCCTGGTACACTTCCGTTTCTCCCGAGGCAATGGCAACTTGTCTGGCCGCGTTGCCGGATCTTGAAACCCTTCGTATCAAATTTCGATCTCCTCCGTCTAGCCCTCTTCAAACGA
>Ga0307512_10004729_pt1 | contig 14697 bp, 9 predicted proteins | sample 14_EM_MG_FD_200267 | JGI IMG/M metagenome (GOLD analysis project Ga0307512, IMG submission 200267) | Populus trichocarpa ectomycorrhiza microbial communities from riparian zone in the Pacific Northwest, United States - 14_EM | ecosystem: Host-associated > Plants > Roots > Unclassified | place... | reverse complement strand
TCTTTTTTATTTAATAGAATGACTTAATTTGACAATTAGGCCTCAAGTAAATGCCTTTGAGTCATCTAGTCATCGTATTAAAGTGAATGTTTTGTTTGACTCACAGGCAAGGGCACTCCAATACGACAGGTTTTGGGAAAAAGCAAGATGTTATTAGGATTACTTGAAGGGCTTCCAACAATGTTGAGTGGTGAAGTTGCAATGGTATTGAGCTTCCTCATTTTCCATACAACATTGTGTGCGCGCGCGCACACTCGTTTCATCATGCACATGTGTTTTTTCCCCTTGCAAGCACATGTTTGATGAAAGAAAGAAGAAAAAAGAAAAATGAGAAGAAAAAAGAATTACATGCACAACAAGAAGTAAAATGAATTGGGCATCCTCTATCAATATATGAGAGACCATTTATTTAATTGTTTAATTTCATTCAGTTTGTTTAATCTATTTAATTTCACTTTTACCTATAAAAGCATGGGATACAGTGTTGAAAAAGATAATCCCATCATTTAACTATGCTGAATTTTCATGTTTTCTTTCTTCAAACCTCCTGTTTCAGTTCAAGATGAAACCTCAAATGCATTATTCTGAGGCGGACTGTCCAGTTTCACCTCCAAGTAGCTTTCCAAGGGATGATGAACTTCATTTTGAGATTGAGATGATAGACTTTTCGAAAGTCAAGGCAAGGCTTTTATTCTAAATGCTATCATTTTATTTTGTTACTTTTTGGCAATGCTGAATATTTTTTTCTCATGATTATTTTTCCGTTATATTATTTCTATATGATATTTCATGATGCCTTGTGTTACTGTTAATTGAAATGCAATCCAAGATCCTTGGAGGTTTGTGATTCTTACACTTAGATTTTATGCATTTATACACCAATATATCTTAAAGCTAACAATGGTTGATTATAGATGCTGAAAGAAGGGAGAGCACACTAAAATATCTTCTCTACAACCTTTTCTAGTTTTTTTTTTTTTCCCATTTATTTTCTGAAAATGTTTTGAAGTTTTAGTTAAAAGGAACAAGACTTGTTACATTTTATTTCATTTGATCTATCCTTAATTCTAATCTTGAATTGTGTTTGTGCTGATTACCAGGTTGTCAGTGATGATTTAGGAGTCATAAAGAAGGTACTGAAAAATACTTATCTGTTGCACGAGATACATGTGGTGGATACCATGATTGATTTATGGGGAAGTTTATAATTGTGCTATGTGCATCTATTGAAGTAGTTTTAGATAATTAAAATTTTGATTAATTCATTTTGATAAATTAATATGTATCATGCTAACTTTTTGCGAATATGAATTATGGTTTGGGTCCTTATATTTGGTTAGAGGGAATATTCCAAAGTCACGGTACTGTCATTTGCTTTCATATTGAAAAGTCTCAGTGTCATAGGATTAAATTCATAGGAGATTGCAAAGTGATACATTTGTTATATTTATGAGAGCACCATTTGAATATTAAATATTGAATTTGGTCAAGTAGTTTCTCTTTAGAGTATAATGAGAATAGTTGTAAATGTCCATCACTCCCTACACCTTGACAAACCCCACAAATGTAAAAGTGAATAATTTTGATATGCTATATAGTGATGACAAACAACTATTAAAAACTGTTGTCCTTATAGAGAAGGAAACATAGGATGTGGGAAGCAATGATGGCATTGAAATAAATGGGTGAATCAGATGCATGTAACACTAAGAAGATGCTACTGGGGTGGACATTTGTTAACTGGAGTAATGTGACTTTTACAGTCAGTATTTATCTGTCCTATTTTGTTTTCAGATTTAAAATTTATTTCATAGTTAATTGACAACTTACATGGATAGGTAATAGATGAAGGGCAGGGTTGGGAGTCGCCAAGAGAACCATATGAAGTAAAAGCTTGGTAGAAACTTGTCCAAAAATCCCCTTTCTTATTCTTTTGGATTTTTGTTGGACTATTAGATGAAACATATGAAGTCCTTACACAAAATGTGCTATACTTCCAGGATTTCTGCGAAGACAGGAGATGACAAAGTAATTCTATCGCCCAAACAAGGAGAACCTTATTTCTTTACTATTGGAAAATCTGAGGTTGGTGATGCATTCTGCTCCACTTTAATATACTACTTTTTTCTTTGATATTCTTGGTTTTTCATGTCTAATAAAATACTTCTTAGTATTTTCATCTTTAGTGGCAATATGTTTCATCAGTTTCACATCTTTCTGCCCCAGTTCTTATTCCCAAGCACATCATGTTGATTTCTTGAGCTCAATAATCTAAACTATTGAAAGAGAAGTTATTTGGATTTTCTTAAAATATTTTGCATTAGGTACCTAAAGGTATTTATGATTATTTCTGACTATATTAGGTACCTAAAGGTCTTGAGATGGGAATTGGAACTATGACACGAGAAGAGAAGGCAGTAATATATGTTACCAATCAGTACTTGACTGAATCTCCGCTCATGTCCGTGGTAGGTCTTGAGGAAGTTCAGTTCGAAGTAGAGCTTATCCATTTCACTCAGGTCAGAAATTTTCTTATTGATGGAGAGCAAAGCATTTCTTTGAGAATCATTGTTTTGATTATTTGTAACTTTAGGTTGTTATGTTTTTATTTTGTAGGATTCGGTGTATTTCCTACTAAAGTACTAGTGATTGGGAATTTACTGTAGTTTCTACGTAGTAGTTCAATTAATGTTTACTGTTTAGGAATTCCTGTTGCCCATGATATTTTTTGTTTTTGGTGCCCATACTGGACCCCACATTATTTATCTACTGAGAGAGCCTTTTTGATTATTAACTTTTGAGCCTTGCAGTATTTCTTTGCTTTTTCTCCCTTTTCTATTTTTCTCTTTCAGTTGCTTTCTTATCCAGCATCTTTTCCTAGTTGCAAATCATAATTGATAATCCATTTGTATGCTAACTTTTCTGCTGCCATCTTAAATGTTACTTTATGATTGCACAAATCCTTATAATATTAGAATAGAGGACACCGGGTTTAAGGTGGGTAAACATTTTCCTAATCCACATAACCGAGAGAATACTCGCATTTGTGCCATTTATCCTTTAAAAGAAAATCTCCAGGAAACTGCCCACAAACAATCGCAAAATTTTATCACACCCATTCCTTTCATGAAAGTACAAATTCTCACCATGTAATGTCTGTAGTTTCCTCTCTCTGTCACGAGAGAAATTCTTTTTTGCACAAAAGCAACCTAGTTCTGTGTTCTATTTGGAGAGATTAACTGTAATTCTTGTTGCATATGGAACATGCATTTGAAAGCCTTTCATAAAACACGGAAAACTCTGAAATAGGAAATCCTAATCCAAAGAGCAATCTGAGTAATAAATTTACTCTTTAAAAATATAGGTTTGTTTATTGATGAGGGATTTTTTGATGATTGCACCAGATAATTATCTTAATGCTAATTTAGTTAGCTAAAATTCCAATTCATGTGAAATATGCTATGTCATCACTTTGTTTATATGGATTGATTTTCTTCCTTTAATTATCATATATATGCTGCACTATATATCTTATATCATGTTCAATTTTCTTGTGTACATGCTTTCATTTTACTCAGGTTTGAATATGGCCATGAGATGAGCCGCAATATGTGGTTAGTTTGCCCATTCCTGTATGGTTAGTTGGTTACTCTATAGGGGGAGCCTTGATGGTACTAGAGGATGGGCTTTGTTGCTGTATATATGTGCTGATTAGCTTATCCTCATTCAGATTTGTCCACAATTTAGGTGATTAATGATGAATGGATATATGCACACACTTGAAAAATACATTGAAGCTTTTAATTTGTTCCTGAGGTATACTGTTAGATAGGCATTGGCTTTTTCAAGTCAGGATTGTATATTATTATACTGTGGTTTTTATTCTTTTTTCTTTTCATCAAAAACTGCATTTTCTTCCTTGGTGAAGTTCCTGGTGGTGCTGTTTAACTCTCTTTACTTAATGTTGACAGGTGAGGGACATGCTTGGAGATGGACGCTTGATAAAGCGTCGGCTTCGTGATGGAAAAGGTGTGGATTCAGAGTTTATTTAAAAATGCTATTGATTTGTTGGTGCATGCATCCGTATTTATGTGTTGCTTGATTCTATTATTTTCTCTGCTCCAATTTTCTGATATCCTTCTGGACTGTATAAAAAATACATGGATGCTGTGAGAGAATCATGTAATTGGATTCTATATCTGAGAAATCATTTCGGAAACTTCTAAACCACTTTTTTCAGGGTATAATTGTATAGTTCCTCATTTTATTAAAATATGTAAAGGGGAACACTTTAAAGCTGTTTTCAATTTTTGTTTACTATACAGGGTCTGTATTAATGTGCTCTCCCTTGATGTGCATGCATGCCTTTTACTAGTATTCTGGTGCATCTTGTCGGTGTTCTAAAATCTTTCTCAATAATTCCATTATGAGTGCAATTTACATTCTATCCTGCAGAATAAAAGTGTCAAAATTTGCACCAACAGTTACTGGACAGTGTCGGGGTTCTGCTCAGTCTCTCTCTCTCTTGTTGTTTTTTCGGTTCTCTTTTAGGGTTTGGTTAATTACATTTGACTCCTCTACTGTAGAGTTTGATTAATTAAGTTCTTCTATTAATATGATTAATGGAGTCCCTCTACTATACATTCCATTAAAATTTACGACCCTCAATCCCTTGCACCATTAAGAATAATGTGCTGTCATGCTAGTCGTGTTGCATCCATTCTCATTATGCTAAAATAGAAAGAAGTTGGTTCCTGGACGAGGTCCTATCCTAGGCTTAGAGCTGAGCTAGACCCCTAACTGACTTCATAATGATTTAGAGAGCTCCGAATCATGCTTTTGAGGCAAGCATGGGCCAAAAGAGAGAGTCCAATCTGACCCTAAGCAGATGCTTTTGATGTGTCATGCTGTAGGAGAAAAAGCTTAAAAAATGAAATCTATATTTCTTAATTTTCTTTATATTTAAAATGTTTTTAAAAAATGAAAATTAATAAAACCTTAAAACCTCGTCACCCCTATTGAGACAAAATTCTGTAGAACTTAAACTAAATAATTCTTGACCAAAATTAAAAAGAGAGATTTTCTGCATATAATTGAAGGTCTTGATTTTGTGCATGTAAAAAGGCTTGTTGGATTCGTTCATTCTTGGATTGTGAAATGTTGGCTGTTTATGGTGATGAATATTACAAAGAGGGAGATCAATGGTGGAGGAGACCACCACCTTCTTTTTCTCGAGAGATTTATTTTGGGAACTACAATGATAAATAGAAACACATTTTTAGGTTACAAAAATCTCAATGGTACAAATATTCCAGCCTCACTGAATCTAACTTCTAATGAAAGCCAGCTTTTCCTCACTTGCGTACACTCAACTCAGTGGCATTGAGATCATAATCTTCTACTTAAAATGATTATGAAAAAATTATGTGTACCACTCAATTTTAAATCCGTATTGATTTTATCGCTTATTTGACCCAAGTACTCCTCTCCACAACTAGATTGGGATAAGTATATAAAAATAGCTGTGTTTTTGATAATGAGACGAGAAGAAAGTGTTGGTGGCTAAATGTAGATCTGATAGTCTTTGTTTTCCCAACAGTTTTGCTTGTGAAAAGGAAAACTGAAGAAATTAAAAATACTCAAATCCTCAAGCGTTTGTAGTGATTAGGAGAAAGAAATAAAGTTGTAATGGTTATACAAGAGAAGCCTACTGCATGTTCGGTGAATTGTCCCTAAAATGGCCTTGCTTTTCATGAGGACTATCATCTCTTGTTTTTGTTTCTTTAGGGGGTTTTGTATTATCTCATGTTTCTTGGTAGATTGATAAATAAGAAAGAAAAAGGAAAAATGCAAATGAGAAGGGATAGAGAAAGGAAGGGTGCAGTTTTTTCTAGCTTGTGTGATTGCTAGAAAAGTGGCAGAGTATTTTTTTTTTAATTTTTAAATGTAGTCATGTTTGCCTTTTTTTTTTGAAAAAGAAGATGTCAAAATTTAGTAAATCTGGACAGGTTTCAAATATCTAAAGGCTCAGGCAGTACTTGCTAACGGCGTCTTGGATGGAGGATTCTAATTTAAATGGAAAACATTGTAGAGGGACTTAATTCATCAGATTAATAGTAGAGGGACTCAATTTATCAAATCACCATAATATAGGGATGACGCAAGTAATTAACCCTTTTAAGGGTCAAGGAGAGCTCTCATGCAAGCTCTACCTGGATTTCCATGGACAAAGCGTTGGATTTTTGTTGCAATAAGTTCAGATTGATTGAAACTATGTTATGTTTGAAAAACTTAATTGTAAAGTCCAACCCTTTAAGCTTTGGGTTATTTGGAAAGCATAAAGGATAGTATGCAATTTTCCTTTTTGTTTATTTAATCAGGAAACATCAAAGATTATACTTGAAATTAAGATGATGATTCTTGTTATTTGCTTGAAAAGCGCAATGAAATCCAGAAATGCAGAATGTCTCCACTTGTGTTTTAAGCTCTATATAATTAGGGCACGTTCACCTCTTTCATTCCAACTCCCTTTTTCTTATTTAGTCCTAGCTTCTTTTGCAAGTGTCTATCCATTTATTTAACTGCTTTTGGTTTTGCAATTATGAAATCATGCATGCTAAAATATAGATTTCTAATAGCTCTGAAAATTTAGGTGAGTTTCCTATGGATTGCCCACTTCAGGACAGTCTACTACGGGTTCATTGCAAGGGTATGCTGCTTAATGAAGAAAAGACAGTCGTCATTGATACAAGAATTGATAATGATGGTCAGCCTTTGGAGTTCAGCTCTGGAGAAGGGCTTGTGAGTTCTCTCGTGTAAAGGATGGAATAGGTTTTTATGAATTGGTTGTTTAGGGGAATAACAAATGACTGAATTTTGTTTGTAGGTGCCTGAAGGTTTTGAAATGTGTGTGCGCTTAATGCTTCCTGGAGAGGTAGCTCTTGTTACTTGCCCTCCTGACTACGCATATGACAAGTTTACCAGGTTACATTTTGAGATCTATTGTGCCGCAAATACTGCATAAATTACAGGCACATTTTGTATTGCTATTGACATCATCATTCTTTAACTACTTTCTGACCAAGTTTTCCCTTCCTATATAATTAGACCGGCAAATGTTCCTGAAGGTGCTCATATTGAATGGGAAATTGAGCTTCTTGGTTTTGAGATGCCAAAGGTAACTGAATGTTGTCTCGTAGAAGTTTAGCTGAAATGCTGCTTGATGAACTCTTTTAAACACCTATAGTTAGTGTTGTGTCTTTATTAACTTTGCTAATTACTTTGTCTATGGCTTGCCACTGAAGTCTGCTTTTGGCTCTATAGTGTTTTCTGTATTCGAAATTGATTGAGGTGAACTTGGAATCACATAGGAAACTACTATGAATGTACTTGTGTCAGTTGATTGAGCTTCAAGTCACAGAAGATACTTATTTGGAATTCATGTTTGAGGATTATGAATTTCTCTCCTATTTATATCATGGATACTTTTTTCAGGATTGGACTGGTTTGGACTTTCAGGGTGTAATGGATGAAGCAGAGAAGATCAGAACCACAGTATGTGTACTTCATGTTTGTTAATTGTGCTGACTTTACTGGCAATTTGGATGTGTTCCAGTTATAGTAATTTATTTCAATGACATGAATTGGTTGTTTGGGGTGTAAATTTGTGTATTATGATCTTGAAATTGTGATGATCTCCTTGATCTTCAGGGAAACAGGCTTTTCAAAGAAGGAAAGTTTGAGCTTGCTAAGGCAAAATATGAGAAGGTAATGTGCTCTCTCCTAACTACATTCATCTCACATCTTGAGCATTAACATTGCCATTCAAATTCTTGGGTTCCCATCTTTTATTACTCTGGATTTATTTCCACCACACTGCATGAAGCCATTTGCTGGCATTGTCATGTTATAATCAGTATTTTGAAATTCAGTATCTACATGTTTAGGCTAGCAAGCAATCACATTTCCCAGTTGGTGACGTACATGAAATCAAGTTTGTTTTTCAATTGGTCATCAAACTGAATTATATATTTAGATATCGAACATGTTCTTATCTCGGAAATTGTTAATTATGGAAGTGCCATGACCTGCAATTTAGTTTTGCTAAAATATCTTTCCTAATCGTCAAAATTTGCTTCTCAAGATAAAAATCTTTTATTCTGATTTCTTCAAAAGTTTTTGTGCTCGTAAATGTCTGAGTTGTATTTATGAACCTTTCAAGTCCTCATATAACATCATGAAAAACTGTTCCACAGGTTCTTCGAGAATTTAATCATGTTAATCCACAAGATGACGAGGAAGGGAAAGTTTTCCTGAATACAAGAGTAAGCTTTTTACCCCTTGCAGTGTAGGAAAAGAATCACTATCAAATATATTTTTCCATCTCTCACTTGATGCTTTCATTTTCTTTCTTGTATGTTTGAAGAATTTGTTAAATCTAAATGTCGCTGCATGCCACCTCAAATTAGGGGAATGCAGAAAGTCCATTGAGACATGCAATAAGGTATGTGTTTAATTCAACTAGTTTCTGTTTTCTTACATGGAAATCTTGTCTAGCAAGAGCCTCTACTAGAGTGTAAGGAGTACAATGCTGTGAAAAAGATGTCATTGATGTGCCTGCTGTAGTTTATTGGATTTGGGTGAGAAGACAGATTATGTTGGGCATCAATTATATATTATTAATTGAAATCAGTTACTGGGGTTCAGGGCTTTGTAAGTCTTTCAGATGAGGAATTTCATGTGAAGCAGAACTGGCAATACACTAGGTATCCAGCTCTTGTATAACATGACAGGGTCCAAACTCCCTATGGCAGCACACTTTGTGCAGAAAGCTGCTGGTCAATTCCTAGCCCCACATTAATTGCTTACGACTTGTTTTGGGGTCGAGCATTGAGGTGGCTATCAGCTAGCAGTAAGAGAGCATGCCATAGGATGATATATGATGTTCTTGTCTGATATTATCCTATATATGATGTTCCTAGGACAAGCACTTTGAAAAAATACAGATGCCAATGAGGCAATTGTGCAGAAAAGTTCCCCTATCTGGAAAGTGGGAAACCAAAAAAACATAGCTTGCTTTTCAATGGATGCGTAGTAGTTAACTTATCCTGAAGTCCATTGCCATCCTTCAGAGTCTGGATGTTGATGTTCATTGCTGATAAATCCTGCAGGTTCTGGAAGCAAATCCTGCACACGTCAAGGCCCTTTATCGCCGTGGAATGGCCTACATGGAAGTTGGAGATTTTGAGGAAGCAAGAAGTGATTTTGAAATGGTAGCACCTGTAGTTGTTATTTAGTGCAAACTTCTAATTCTTTGACATCCATTGTCTGAATATGCTTCTGGATGTCAGATGTTGAAAGTCGACAAATCATCTGAACTTGATGCAACAGCAGCTCTTAAAAAACTGAAGCAGAAGCAGCAGGTGGGTTAATGTGCAACCAAATTCTATTTGCAATTTGAGATGGACATACACAATTCATATCGTGCTGCTTGTCCATTTGATGAGCAGGATGTCGAGAAGAAGGCACGGAGACAATTTAAAGGACTATTTGACAAGAAGCCAGGGGAAATTGCAGATGCTGGAACTGACGACAGAGGAGAAGAGCAGAGTACAAGTGAAAATCAGAAGAATGGTGATCAGGAGGATTCAAATGGGACTGACACAGAGGATGTTGAAGATGTGGCCGATGAACCTAGAGAAGGATTGTTCTCCCGCTTGTGGCCAACTGGTAGAAGATTGTTTTCAGCTCTCGGGCTTCAAAGATGTGCGATATTGTGACAAAGCTGTAGATCAGCATTATTTTTGTCACAGGCTGGAAAAAATCTGACTTTGAAAGGAAAAAACACATCAAAGAAGGTTCATATACCACTATCATTGTAGCTTCACAAAGAAATTCATATTTTGGCTTCCCGTTTATGATGATATAAATCCATGGTGAGACAGACAAAAACTTACTAATAGACATAAGATCCATTGTTGTTAATACCGTTCCTGTCATGTCTGGTCGGTATCTCGCGTTTCACTTCCAAAATCTTAGCCCACCTCAGGTTTTTTTTGACTGCATACTATCGCTCTTGTATCTTTTCGTTCTGCTTTGAAGTCGGGTCATCTTTTTAAAAAATCTTTAGGTTAAAATCTTCTTATTTTCTCCGCCTCTTTTCTTTAGTTTCTCTAACAATGTTTGTCATTATTATATTGCAGCGCTAAAAGGAGGATCAAAAAGTAAAGATTGAAGGCTAGATTGTATTCACATAAGATTTTCAATTTCAAGTTCTATAGCAAGCAACACAAACTTTCTAAGTGTGGTTTTATGGGTTTTGTTCAAAACCAATAGAGAATGGCTTTTATTCAAAAAAAATATCGTTTTCTTTATCTTTGAAGATTCTACCTTGGTCCTGGTTTTACAACTTAATATTGTTGAGTTTTGAAGTTCAACCAATCGAACACGTTCATATATAAAATAAGAACATATATAAGAGAAAGTGGTTACAAAAAGAAATTCAAGTCATATTGTCAGTTTTTTTTCTAATTTCTGACAGAAATTTATATTCTTATATAAATATCTACTTTTTTTTTTCCCTTTGTTGTTTGATTTGATGAACTTTCCAACTCAATCAAGTTAAGTTGATAAATTAGGACTAGAGTAGAAAACTCCTTCCTTCATGGTGATACTTGTGGGGGAAAAACAAAAAAAAAAAAAACAGAAGAAGAAGCTCGTGGATTTTAGGGTACATTATGCAATCGGTCCCAACCTTGGTGGATCTAAGTGTCTGTTGGAGATTATGATAGTGGTAACTGTTTAAAGTGTTTTTTACTTAGAAATGCATCAAAATAATATTTTATTTTTTATTTTTTGAAAATCATTTTTGAGATCAGCATATCAAAACAATCTGAAAACATAAAAGAATATTTTTTAGCAAAAAAAATAATTGTTTTTCAAAATTTGAGGGAACGCGGTTGAAACCGCGTTCCCAAACGGACTCTGAATCCCGGTAGTAAAAATAAAATTTGTTCGCAAGCCGGCAAATTGAAAATCTATAAAATCCTATAAAGTTATTCGGTAAAGCTATTTTCTTTATGCAAAATATGAGTTTTATATACGTGTTTGGTATTGTGGCTAAAACATCGTTTACTTAAAATTTAGATTTTTTTTATTTAAAATTATTTTTTAGTATTTTGAATCATTTTGACGTGCAGATATTAAAAATAATTTTTTAAAAAAATAAAAAATATATTATTTTAATATGATTTTGAACAAAAAATACTTTGAAATACAATCTTTATCCTATTCCCAAATAAACACTACATTTAAAGATATAAAAGAAAAACAAAAACAAAATAGGAGCAATATCAACACATCATCCATAAACATCATTGATAACAATAAACATTAATATATAACAAATTTGGATTTCGCGTATAATTCTTCCCTTTTTGATATTTTTTTAACATATTTTTTAATTTGATTGTCTCATTGTATGTCATATAATATCTACAATGTGATTCTTCAGTTAGAGTAGACATTTAGTCAACAAAATTGAATAAATATATGATTGATATATGTACATTTGTAATAAAAAATAAAAAAGAAATAATTTTTAAATAGGAAAATCATTTTCTTCTTATCTGTATAAAAGGAAAAATAAATTAAATATAATTAAAAAAATAAAAAAATCAATCTACAATACAATTTTCCCTTTCTAATTAAAAATATAAATAAAAAAGTAATAACTTTGATTGAGAAACCATATCTTAAGTTTTGTTTCGTAATGTGATATATAATACTTTTTAAAAATGCACGACATATAGTAACTTAGTCAAACCAAAAATTATTATCAGGACTCAATAAGGGCAGGAGCCCCTCCAAAGTTTATTTTGATCCCTACAATTATATAAATTATTAAATTATTTCCCTTGAAAATTTTGTATTATCCCCTCCTAAATTTTCTTATAATAAGAGTTTTTAGTAATCATAAGTGGTTTCTCATGTGATATAATATATGGATTTACCTTTTCTTATTTAATTTATATTGAAATTGTTTATACAAGAGAAATAACATAATAAAATATATTTTTTATTTAGATAATATGCACTAAAATTGATTAAAAAAAATGAACTAGTTAAAATAAAAGCTAAAAGAGATGAGTAATTCACTGTACACGCACTCATAATTTATTATGGATTCATATAGTAAAATTATCATCTCTTTTTCATAATTAAAACCATATAACTTACTTTAAGGGGCAAAATTATCTTTTTCACGGAATTCATTTGTCATTACTAAAAATACCAAAGAAAAATCAATGCCCAAAGGAACAAGAGTGGCCGACCATTTAGGGGTTGAATGGGAGGAAAATAAAATTTGATTTTCTTTATAAAGTCTTTGTGATGTGATGTTATAATATTAATAATAACTAAATAATATAAATAATTGCATGAGAAGGAGAAGGGAACGCTTGGTTCCTGAGGCCAAGTTTCAGTCAAGGCTAAATTGAGTAGGGGGAGCACGAGTTTTAAGATTTCATATGTTAATGATGAGTGGATTAGGTGTGGTAGGAAGTTTACTAATAGGGGAAGCATGATAACTTGATAGTAGGGAACTTCATAGATCGAATACATGTGTTACGTGATGTAGAAACGAGTTTATTGGTCATATGTAAAGCCTATGGCTTTTCTTAAGAGGAGTTGCGGAATGTAGGAGAAACATGGAATTCAATGATGTATATGTTTCTTAAAATAGTTCTCGATTATTTTACACAAAAGAGGCAAATTAGCTTAAACGACACTTGAGAGATCATATTTAGGAAGTTTACCATGCATATAACGTAAAAATAGTTGTCTTAAGATAATAGGGGGAAATGAAGATAATTGAAGGTTCATTTAAACCATTGTTGAAAATTGGACAAATTTGTCACCCTAATTCCAGAGAGGATTCGGGCCTAAAAATAATAATATTTTGGAAAAGTTTCTTAAAGAAGTTATAGCCAAGGATATTAGCTTTCCAACGAGTCTGACTTGCTTAATTTAGAGCTCTAGAACTCCAGATATAGATAAATATTTGAGGAGAGGTTGAGTTGTAACCTCTGCTGGTAGTTTCGATAAATTGTCAAAACAGGAAATTTAGTCATGTTAGGGGTATAATCAAGTTTCCTTCCTTTCAAAAAATATGTAGTGCCGTGTCTTGACATTAAAAAGGAAATAAGCCATATTTGAAATTGAATTTGTGATGTTAGTTATGATTTAATAATGAACCATAACCTTAAGGGATGTATTGGGAACACAAATGGAAATGAAGCAATTGTAAAAAGGGAGTCAACATTGTCGTTATTATCATTATAACATGGTATGCTTGTGAATAAATAATGTGGTATGCTTGCGAATTCAAGAGGGACCGCGGGAGGGGCATAACAACAGTAAGGGAGCGCGAGCCAAGCTTCTACAACAAGTAGGTTTCCTATACCTATACCCTTTTTAAATATCTGTAACCTTGGAAATCTATTTAATTCTTGGATTGTATACATGTTGATGTTGCCAAAAGAAGAATCGATCCGATGAAATAAATGAGAAATGAAAACATACTTGACTAATTGGTTTGGTTAGGAATAATGAACTATATTAATGAACTTCTTTGATAATCGCTTCTTGAATTTGATTAGCTGGTCTCGAGCACGGGAGGCTAATGATGTTAATAAGGTTTACTAACATCTGCATAACCATCCCAGAGAATAAGGAATACTGAACTTGATTAACTATTTGGGTTAAGAATAGTTAATGATATTGATGGGTGATGTTGATATCGGTAATTCCATGAAACTTAATTAGCTATTCCTGATGTGAAAGCTAATGATGTCAAGAATCTTTGACATTGGCATTCTCAGAGATATTCAAAAGTGTTATGAAAAATTGATTAACTATTTCAGTACACCTGTCATTTGACGAGTACCTGCATATCAGTTCCAGGTATCTCTCATACTTCGATTTATGACAGCAACTACTTCTTTTTATAAAGAAAGGAACATAATATGAGCCGGACTCAATAACTCTAATTAATAATAAATTTTACTAGAACAGTGACCATGAATTACATTTAGAAATAATATTTTAATACAATAAGAATCTTATTATTATAACAATTATATAATTTTCTATGCAAAGTATTTTTGTTCCATGACTTTATCTTTACTCTATATTCATTAATAAATTATAATAAAATATTAAAAATAATAAAAGTTTTTATTAATAATAAATACAATTTACATAAATAAAATTAGCACAACATGTAACCAACTGATTGGTTACATTACATTGTGTGCCACTTCTACAGGTTTCTTTCTTTCTTTCAGAAGGGATTATAATTATCTTCTATGTACTTAAGATGTTCAATTCTTCACAGCAGAGATTCGGCTTGTTTTAAAAATATAAGCTATATGCAATGATTCATTCGGAAGCAATCCTTGGACGAAAGTGAGCAGGAAATGAGGATGTTAGTACTGGAATTGGCAGGTCCAGAAAAAGAAAAAGAAAAAGAAAAAAAGATTAGAGTCATTCTGGGGTTGGGCAGGGACTGAGAGTTGGAGTGTCGAAGTTAGTGGTTGCTGCAGGTTGGAGTTCAAAGCTTGTTTATTTTTGTCTTCGATCTGTTTTTTCATTACCAAACATATACTTAATAGAGATAAAAAAAAAATAAAGAAATAT